>ENA-OOXF01000980-OOXF01000980.1-human-gut-metagenome-genome-assembly--contig:-NODE-980-length-20153-cov-5.137029_pt1 | contig 20153 bp, 15 predicted proteins | sample MGYA00241586_ERZ501341 | MGnify/ENA primary metagenome ERZ501341 (study PRJEB25962, sample SAMEA2042985) | human gut metagenome | biome: human gut; feature: human-associated habitat; material: faeces... | reverse complement strand
AAATTAAACTGACAATATTAGAAATCTACTTCTGTATCATAGTAGCAGCACTTAAGGAGCTTCTCCATCTCTTCCTGACTTGGCTGACGTGGGTTAGAACCTGTACAAGCATCGCTGATTGCATTAGCTGCTACTTCTGGGAGCTTAGCAAGGAATTCATCTTCTGGAACAATTCCCTGTTCTGCTGGAAGACCACCTTCGCCATAGTTCTTAATGCACTGTGGAATATTAAGCTCATCATTCATCTTACGAAGCATTGCGATTAAGTTATCAATCTTAGCTTCTGTTGTATCACCGCCTAATCCTAAGAAGTCAGCTATGTATGCATAACGCTTAGCTGCTGTCTCATCCTTAGAATTGTACTTGATAACCTTTGGAAGATACATAGCATTAGCTGCACCGTGGATAATATGTCCGCCTTCAAATGCTGCACCAGTCTTATGTGCCATTGAATGAACGATACCAAGTAATGCGTTAGAGAATGCCATACCTGCAAGACACTGTGCATTGTGCATTGCATCTCTCTTTTCCATATCTTCGTTATATGAACCAACAAGATCGTCCTTAATCATCTTCATAGCATGAAGTGCAAGTGCATCTGTATAATCGCAGTTAGCTGTAGATACATATGCCTCAATGGCGTGTGTCATAGCATCCATACCTGTATGTGCTACAAGCTTCTTAGGCATTGTCTCTGCAAGCTCTGGATCAACAATAGCTACATCTGGTGTAATCTCAAAGTCAGCTAATGGATATTTAATACCTTTCTCATAATCTGTTATAACTGAGAATGCTGTAACTTCTGTAGCTGTACCTGATGTAGATGAGACTGCACAGAAATGAGCTTTCGTACGAAGCTTTGGTAAGCCGAATACCTTGCACATATCCTCAAATGTTGTATCTGGATATTCATATTTAATCCACATAGCCTTGGCTGCATCGATAGGAGAACCACCACCAATAGCTACTATCCAGTCTGGCTGATATTCTTCCATAACCTTTGCACCCTTCATAACTGTATCAACTGAAGGGTCTGATTCGATACCCTCGAATAACTTAACTTCCATTCCAGCTTCCTTAAGATAATCTTCTGCTCTCTGAAGAAATCCGAAACGCTTCATTGAGCCACCACCAACACAGATGATAGCCTTCTTTCCTTTAAGAGTCTTAAGTGCTTCAAGAGCTCCTTTACCATGATATAAATCTCTTGGTAATGTAAAACGTACCATAACCCAATACCTCCTATAAATAAAAACATTAATAAGTGATTCGAATGGATTGTTAATTCTCTAACAATCTTTATATCAATAGTATATACCCTTGTCTTTATTATTTCAAGTAAATATATGATAATTTATTGTATTTTTTATGTATTTATGTATTAATTCACATATTATTTTACTAATCCTAAATTATTCACGGCAATGCCGTAAAAGTGGCTGAAAGGATGAGTTCTACGAGGCTCTATATAATATCAGCAAACTGCAGGTGCAGCTGGAATAGCAACTATTAACGAACCTTGCACTATAGGGATTTTATGCCCCCTTTTTTCGGTCAAGAGAGATTAGTTCAAGCTTCATGGATCAAATTTAAAGGTTCAAGATGCAGTTTTTAATTTAGATACTGCTTCGTAAATAATTTAGGATAAATATAATTATACTCCACTTAATTCCTCTCTTTATAAACAATATCCTGCAAAACAAAAGAGCCTCCAATATTCTCCTAATTACAAGGAAATCTATTGAAAGCTCAATTATATTATTTATCTAATTATTAATCTCTAACCATTAACACCTAATCCCATTAAACATTAAACATTAAGCATTAACAACTTCTTTAACAGTCTTAACAACATTATCAACTGTAAATCCAAAATGCTCAAACAATGTAGCTGCTGGACCTGAAGCGCCAAAGCCTTCCATAGCGATAACCCTGCCGTCAAGACCTACATACTTGTACCAGCCAAAGTCTGAAAGTGCTTCTACTGCAACTCTCTTTCTTACACCGTTAGGAAGCACACTTTCCTTATATTCCGCTGACTGTTTATCGAAAAGCTCCATACTTGGCATACTTACAACTCTTACATCAATGCCTGATTTCTTAAGTTCTTCCTTGGCATTAACCGCAAGGCTTACTTCTGAACCGCTTGCTATGATAATAGCATCTGGAACTGCCTTTTCTGACTCAGCGATTACATAACCACCCTTAAGTGCATCCTTTGATGAACCCTCAATCTGTGGAAGGTTCTGTCTTGTAAGAACAAGTCCTGTTGGTCCACATTCATTTTCTACTGCATACATCCAGGCTGCTGCTGTTTCTGTTCTGTCACAAGGTCTGAATACTGTGAAATCAGGAAGTGAACGGAATGCAGCAAGCTGTTCAATTGGTTCATGTGTTGGTCCATCTTCTCCGACACCAATGCTATCATGTGTGAATACATAAGTAAGTGGAAGCTTCATAAGTGCTGAAAGTCTTGCCATTGGCTTAACATAATCACTGAACACGAAGAATGTTGCAACAAATGCTTTTAAACCGCCGTGAAGTGCAAGTCCATTACCGATTGCCGCCATAGCCTGCTCTCTTACACCAAAATGAAGATTAGTTCCAGCATAATTATCCTTAGAGAAATCACCGGCATCCTTCATATTAGTCTTATTAGATGGTGCAAGATCTGCTGACCCACCTATTAAGTTAGGCATTGCCTTTTTAATCATATTAAGAATAGTTCCGCTTGTGCTTCTTGTAGCTTCTGGCTTATCACCTTTTGCCCAATATTCATCAGAATTGAACAAATCGGACATATCATATCCATCAAAGTAATTATCCCATAATTCTTTCATTTCTGGATACTTCTCCACATATGCAGCAAAAAGTTCATTCCATTTATCCTCTGCCTTTGCCATATTATCAGCAAGTTCCTTGTAATGGTCATATACTTCCTTAGGAACTTCAAAATCACCCTTGCAAGGCCAGTTAATATTTTCCTTAAGAGCAGCCACATTATCAACACCAAGAGGTTCTCCGTGTGCACTTGCCTTGCCCTGCTTAGCTGGACAGCCATAACCAATAAGTGTATTAACCTTAATAAGTGATGGTCTTGTCTTATCAGCCTTAGCTTCCTCTATTGCCTTGCCGATTGCTTCAAGGTCGTTGCCGTCCTCAACTTCTATTGTCTGGAAACCAAATGCCTTAAATCTTGTAACTACATCTTCTGTAAATGCTATATCTGTGCTTCCCTCAATAGATATATTGTTTGAATCATAGAATACAATAAGCTTTGAAAGTCCTAGTGTACCAGCAAGTGAGAAACACTCTGATGAAATACCTTCCATCATACATCCATCTCCACCAAGTACATAAGTATAATGGTCTACAACCGGAAAGCCTTCCTTGTTAAATACTGATGAAAGATGTGCCTCTGCCATTGCCATACCAACTGCCATTGCCATGCCCTGTCCTAATGGACCCGTTGTAGCCTCAACACCTACAGTATGTCCATATTCCGGATGACCCGGTGTGAGTGAACCAAACTGTCTGAAATTCTTAACTTCTTCAAGTGAAAGATTACCTATTCCAAATAAATGGAATAATGAATAAAGAAGCATTGAGCCGTGTCCACCTGATAACACAAATCTATCTCTGTTAACCCAGTCTGGATTGTGTGGATTATAATTCATATGTTTTGCAAATAATTCATAAGCAACAGGTGCTGTTCCAAGTGGTAATCCAGGATGTCCTGAATTAGCTTTCTGTATCGCATCAGCGGATAAAACCCTGATTGCGTTTACTGACATTTCTTCAATATTCATAAGTATCCTCCATTCTTGTGCATATGCACACTATAAGTTATATTTTATTATCAATCTTTAAAATCTGCTTCTGTAAGGAATATAACATCTCCTCGTTCACTACGCTTCTTCTTAAGTCCACCAAAGAACTTTCTTGACGCTCTCTTTTCAGAGTTGGCAATTGCCCTGTTGATAATCTCTTTAATATCATCAAGCTTGATATTATCATTAACACTATGAAGCTTGTCAATCTTTAAATACAGTTCAAGAAGTGCATCATCATCAACCTCATACTGTCTCTTTCTTGCAAAACGCTTTGCCATATCAACAAGTTCATTAACTGTGTACTGCTTTAATGTAATTCTATGGTTAAATGTCTTTACCATATCCGGATTAAAGTTCACAAGCACATTCATCTCTGCATCTGAATCTTCAAATATAACAACCATTCTATCTGTATCTTCGTTAAGACAGGATATAATCTCATTAATCCTCTTAGGCTGTATTGTACCTGCACCTTCAACGATAAGAGCTGTACCCTTAAGCTTGCCCATAGCTTTGGTTATGCCTCTCTGGTTAATACTCTCGCCAGATGTCTTGGCAATCTTCTTTGGTCTGTCAGGATATACATAATTAATAGCTCTTACAATTGTTCTAGCAAGATCTGTCTTATCAGAGCTTGAATTACCTGATATAAGAATGTTACCACACGAAGAATTAGTCATAGCCATCTCTTCATCAAGTGACTCGAATAAATCTACAAGCTGCTCCTCAAGTCCAGGCATCTCTCTGTATTTTTTAAATATCTTAGCAAGCTCCCCGGATAATTTCTTATCATTATGCCAAACCCTGTCATTGTCATCTTCATTATCCATTGAAGATACATTGAACTTCATATTCATACCCGGCGTAACAAAATCTGTAGCTGCAATCTCTGGCTCAGCGGCTCTGCTGTACTCTGCTTCTGAATTATTAACGTTGTTATAATTGTTAAGAACCTCATCTGTTACTGGCTCAAAATGTGTTGTGTTAAGAGTGAGTTCTTCATTCTCAGGTTCAGCGGCTTTTTCATTAACAGTATCTGATACTTCTGGTCTTTGCCATTCGCTGTCGTCCTGTGCCTGTTCACTATTATTGGCAATTACATTACCACTCACCGCTTCAACATTATTGGCAACTGTATTACCACTCACCGCTTCACCGTTATTAACACCTGTGCTACCGCTCACTGCTTCGCTATTATTAACATCTTCTGCCACTTTTAAAGCTTCTCTGGCTTTCTCAAGCTCCTGTGTCATTGTCTGATCTAATATAAACGAAGCCTTTCCTGTTCTCATAGCCAGATCTCTCTTAGCCGCACCAAGTAAAACCTCTGCATCAGCTAATCTCTTAGCCTCCCTCTCGCTGAATTCTGTTCCCTTTCTTAAAGCCTCTTCTTTCTTCATGGCAACAATCTTCTCGTAAGCTTCACTCTTCTCATCTTTCTCATCAAGCATACGCTCTAACTCAACCTTAGAGAACTCTCTTGTATCCTGCTTGCCATACTTTTCTTCTCTTACAGTTTCCATCCAGTCAGCTATGCTTAACTGTCCTTCAATCTGCTCATCTTCTATGTTCTCTGCTTCATCATCTGCGTAAACAGTATTAGCATTTCCTGCATTACTATCTGCTGTGCCATCAGTTCTTAGCTCACTTGTCTTTGCCGGACTCTCATTCAATGCTTCGGACATTCCTGTCTTTCTTTCAAATGGAGGCTTAAATGACTCCTCATCACTAAATATATCATTAATATTCTTAGCAAGTTCTTCCTGAATATTATGAGTATCATAAAGGTTATAATTAGGTACTTTAACCTCTATGTCCATAGCATCAGCTTTCTCATCAATACGCTTTCTTGCCGCCTCCCGTGCTTCTTCCTCGTCTTCCTTGGTAATCTTATCACAGCTGTTCTCAATATTTCTTTTTGCGTTCTCGATAAGCTCCTTTAATGACATAGAAGCTTTGCTGACATTTTCATTAAGCTTCTTATCTGCACTCTCATCTAATATTCTGTTGTCCTGCTCTTTTTCAAGCTTTGCAGCACTCTCATCTACAGAATTCCCTTCTGCTTCCTGTCTTCTAATAGCATTTACAATTGACTCTTTTAATGCACTGCTCTGGTCATTCTGGACAAGATCCATTGATAAACCAGATGTATCTTTTACACCAGCCACGTCTGAACTTCCCGCCACATTAACATTTCCTGTTGAACGGTCATTTCCGATATAATCAATATTACCCACTGGCTGTTCTCCTGCAACATCTTCAGATTTAAATCTTAAAGCTTTATCAGTCACATTAGAATACCTGCTGTCTGAAGCCTTGTTAGAAGGTGCTGCTTTGTCTGAATCAGCTTTATCATCTTCATCAAGCAGATCGCCGACTTCGTCCTTTTTAAGACGTGCAAGCTCTTTCTGCTCCATAAATAATCTTTCTTTGTTAGCTTCTTCGTCAGACTTTCTTGCGTTAATCTCACTTAAAATCTTCTTCTGTGTGTTAGTCATAGTAACACCCAGCTTTTCCTTAAGCTTTACAGCTTTCTCTACATATATGCCATCCTGAAACCATAATACAAGGTTATCACAGGTCTTAGAACAATCTTCTTTTCTTCCTGTCTTGTAATATAATTCTGCAAGCTCATACATATATTTCTCGTCAATCTCAGCTTCCTTATACTTTTCAAGTATATCAACAAGCTCAGTATCAGGTGCATCCTGTGCCCTTCTTAAGTCGTAATATAAGATATACTTATTAACATCGTGTGCTGATAATTTGGCGTATTCCCTGTATAATTCTTCAGCATTTTCAAAATCGTCAACTTTGATAAAGAATTCTGTGAGCTTATATATAAGCTTTCTGCCTCCAAGGTTACGGTTGTATGCAAGAATTGCCATATCTCTTGCTTCTTCGTAGTCTCCTGCCGCTTCCTGTACATTAATTATCGTTGCAAGCGTAGACCAGTCTTTTACTTTATTCCAGTTCATCTGCTTTGCAATCTCTGCTGCCTGCTTATATTCTTTCTTAGCTGCAAGCTTCTTTATCTGTTCCAACTTTATATTAAACTCATATTTATCCACGTTAAAGACCTCCATTATGTCAATGAATCGACCCTCAAATTCCAATAATACGGCATATTAATGCCAATTTAAACATTCCGTATAATTTTATCACAGTAAAGTATCAAAGTACAGCATTTTGCGCCTGCACGGCCGATTTTCGCGCTTTTGTGGGGATTTCCGGGCCGGAACGCCGCATTTTCTGCCACTTTGCCAATAGCATTTCTCCCCTGTCCGCCTGTGCGGAGCGGCACTTCTGCTGCTTTGCGCTGTCCTTTTAAAGTGGGATATGCTATAATCAGGCCGGATTCCGGGATATTTATTGCTACAGGGAGATGTTTTTATGCAGGATATTACCATTCGGAATGTGTCTCTGGCCGATGCGCCCCGCATTCTGGAGATCTACGCCTGGTATGTGGAGCACACGGTCATCACCTTTGAATACGACGTACCCTCACTGGAGGAATTTGAAGGCCGCATGCGCCGCACCATGCAGAAATACCCCTACCTCGTCATTGAGCGGGACGGCCGGGTGGAGGGCTACGCCTACGCGGGGCCCTTTGTGGGCCGGGCCGCCTACGACTGGGCCTGTGAGCTGACCATCTACCTGGACCACGACGCCCGGAAACACGGCATGGGCCGTGCTCTGTACGAGGCGCTGGCCGACCGGCTGCAGGCCATGGGCATCCTGAACCTGTATGCCTGCATCGGCTACCCGCAGGCGGAGGACGAATACCTGACCCGGAACAGCGCCCGGTTCCACAAGCATCTGGGCTTTGCACTGGTCGGTACCTTCCACAACTGCGGGTACAAGTTCGGCCGCTGGTACGACATGGTCTGGATGGAAAAGATCATCGGGGAGCACCGCCCCGACCAGCCGCCCGTGCAGCCCTACATTTACTAAGCCCCACACGCAAACAGCCCCGGACTTTTCAACAAGTCCGGGGCTGTTTGTTTAGAATGAAGGAGAAAATCCGGGAATGTCAGATGGTTTTACACCGCCGGGCCTCCGCGCTCGGCGTCCAGTGCCGCGCGGAACTTCCGGTTGGAGACTGCATTCTGCCCAAAGCCGATGAGTGCCCGCAGCAGGCCGATGATCCAGAAGCCCTTTGCTTCCATCACGATGCCGTCCACGGTCTCCTGCCCGACCATGCCGCCGGTCATCTGGGCCAGCGCACGGACACCTCGGCGCGCAGGCGGATGTCCTGTACGCTGGCACCCACCAGCAGCTGGCAGCTGCCGCCCTCGGTCTCCCAGCGGTCCGTTTTCACGTTCCAGTAGTGGAAGGCCTTGTCGTCCAGCGGAATATCCCGCTCTGCCGAGTAGCGGGCAAGGCATTCTTTCAGATGTTCCAGCTCTCTGGGGCTGTCCTCCACGATCGCACAGCGCAGCATCCGGTTCTCCCCTTCACAAAAACTTTTCGGAATCAGTATAGCGCAATCTGTGAAAATTGGCAACAATTGCCCTTGCACACAATAAACATCCACCAGCCGAGCTGGTGATTTTTCCTTCATTTTTGTCGATTCGTGTCCATTGGGAAACAGCTGAAGGTTTTTCACGCTCACAGGGTCCGGCCTTGCCCATATTGCAAAAGCCAAAATATTTTCAACATCCAGCCAAAAAACAAGGCAATGTGTTGACTTTTGCTGAAAGTCTTGCTATAGTATGAGATACAAGGATTCCATATAGGTTCTGCGTGAGAGAATGAGAGACGCACAACAGCCCCTTTCGGCTTGTGGTGCGTCTTTTTCTTTTGCAGGGCTCTGGCTGCCGGCAGCCAGAGCCCTGCCGGTGGAAGAACGCCCTCTGCCCCCCTCGCAGGGACCGATAAATCCGTGTTTTTTATGCAGATTTTACCCTCCGTCGGTTTCAAGTTTTACACAGGACCTGGTATACTGACATCCGATGGAATCAAAACACCACACAGAAAAAGGAGAATCGGACCATGAAAAAGATTTCCCGAAAGAGCTTTTTGAAACTGGCAGCCGCCACCGCTGCCGGAACTGCTATGGCTCCCGCTCTCATGGGCTGTGCCTGGCCTGACACGCAGGACCGCCCCCCCTACAAAGGCGATATCGTGTTGCTGCTGAGCAACGATATCCACTCCAATCTGGGTACTTCTAAGATCATGAGTACGGACGGCTCTACCCGGATCACCGGCGGCGTGGCACGAATGGCTGCTGCCCAGGCCAAGGTGCGGCGGAGAGCCTTTGGCAAAACCCTGACCTTGGACGGTGGTGACTACTCCCAGGGAACTCCTTACCAGGACGGCTATCAAAAGGGCTGGGAGATCCTGGCCCTGGCCGAAATGCAGGTAGATTTCTGCACCCTGGGCAACCACGAATTCGACGTGGGCGATCAGGCCGTCGAAAACTCCTGGGTCAACGCCCGGAAAAACCGGCTGCGCTACGGGGTCTACCACAAACTGCCCCAGTTGCTGGTATCCAATATGTTCATCAAATACAACGCCAACGGCGAGCCGATCTCTTATACCAGCGCCGACATCCGCCCCAATGACCTGAGCACCAATGCTTTTGGTGCCGGGGCCTACGCCAAGACTGGGGCCAAAAACTACGCCATCCGCCAGGTAGCAGGCTACAGGGTGGGTCTGTTTGCCCTGGAAGGCGAGGAGTCCTACGGCTACTGCAAGAACTCGGACCTGACCCGGATGGACTGTGCCGAGGTTGCCAGAGTCTATGCCCGTTTCCTCAAGGAGGAGAAGGGCTGTGATCTTGTCATCGCCATCAGCCACTGCGGCATGGAAGAGGACCGGGCCACCGCGCGGGCTCAGGAAGGCTTCCTGGACGTGATCCAGAACGCTCACGACCATCTCGCCTATGACCAACCCATCGTGGAAAACGGCGTGATCATGACCTCCACCGGCTGCTATGCTCAAAACCTGGGCGTGCTGAGCCTGCAAAAAACATCTGTCGGCTGGACCTGGGTGCCCGAGGAGACCTGCTGCTATGAGCTGACGAAGGCATACGACTACGAGGATCCCCGGGATCTGTCACCGGAAGCTCTGGCATACCGGAGTATGCAGGATCTTCTGGCCCGCTACGACGCAGACCTGACGGCACCGGACGGCTATTTCTCCAAGCTGGGTCTGGACGATGTAACGCCGGACAGCGTGGTGATGACCATCCCCACCGGCTACGACTATATCCAGTACGAAGACGGAAAGGCCATCGGATACACCTACATCCAGTCTCCTGTCACCGCCTTTATCTGTGATTCCTTCAATTATGCCTCCGGCTCTCAGGTATCCTTCGTGTTCGGCGGCTACGTCCGCACTGCGCTGTATCAGGGGGACTTTACCGTCGCGGACGCCTTCAACGAGCAATCCACCGGTGAATCGGCGATCGACCACAGCGCGGGCTCCAGTCTGGTGGTCTGCGACTTGTCCGGTGCACAGCTGGCATCCATCTGTGTCTTTGATGCTGCGTGCTCCGGTGTCACCCCTCAGGGCCGGACCTACGGCGGTGCCGGCACCCTCCACACCGGAAATCTGCGCTACCGCTATCACATTTCTGACGGGCAGATCTCCTGTGATGTTTCCAGCATCGAAGTCTATTTCCCGGAGAGCGACAGCTGGCAGCCTCTGGACTTCCACAAAGCCTACTCCACCTCGTTCACCTTTGAATCCTCCCAGAACTTGGTGAGTCTGCTGCCCTGGGCCAGCAAAATGGCCACAGGGCAGGCGCTTCCCTTTGCCCCCTACGATGAGGCCACCGGCACCTACATGGATGTTCCCTCCGACAACAAATCGGAGGAATACTACCGGTTCTGGGCTCCTTATTGCCGCGGCAAGGGTGTGCTGGAGGGCACCAGCTATGAACTGAAATCCTGGACAGCCCTGTATTACTATGCCGCCAGCATGAACGGTACCTTATCCGATGCCTACACCCCGGACCATCTGATGCAGACCCGCATCCAGGGTTGATTTTCCAACAACTTCTGATGTAAAAAGCCATACGCCCCCGGCAGGCTAGAAGATTAAATTAAAAACAGCTGGATGCTTCATCTGAACGATGATACACCCAGTTGTTTCTTTTATTGGCACAGCCTCTCTAACAACGCCGTGCAACCTGCCAGTACATCCCGCCATGTGTCCTCGAAATTTCCAGTAAACCACGGGTCGGCCACATCGTGCGGCGTACTGGTATACGACATCAGAAGGGAGACCTTGTGCAACGGGTCGTTCCCTACAAAACGAGCCATATCCCGCAGGTTGCTTCGATCCATTGCCACCAGATAATCATAGGTATCATAATCCTGCCGTGTCATCTGACGCGCCGTTTTGCCTACACAGAAAATGGCATGGTCTGCCAATTTTTGCCGAGCGGGTGGATAGACCGGGTTGCCCACTTCTTCCGCACTGGTCGCAGCGGAGGCGATTTCAAATTTTTCTGCAATACCGGCTTTTTCCACAAGGTCTTTCATAACAAATTCCGCCATGGGACTACGGCAGATATTCCCCAGACAGATGAACAAGATTCGGGTCATTTTCTCTCAGCTCCTTTGGGCAACAGTATACCATTGTCGGGACAGTATTGGAATGGGCTTTTCCCTGCTCTGCCAGAACGTAACGAAAAGCATACCCTCCACCAACTGTGCAAAGACATCCGTCCAGCCCACAGAATGCCAGCTTCTTTCGGAGATTGGAAACGGTATTGCCAACCACTTTTAAGGTATCGGCGCAATCCTTTCCCCATACAGCATCAAAAAGCTCTTTTTTAGAGAGCGTCGTTCCTTCGCAGACTGCCAGCACCCACAACAGGTCAGATTCAAGACGTGTCAACGAAATATTTCTGCCGTTGGCTGAAATTTCATGTCGGGTGTTGTCAATCACCAATCCCGGCAGTTCCAGTTTTTTCTTTGCGCAGAATGTGATCTGCTCCGCATCGATCTGCGCCTGTTGCAGAAGGCTCAGAATCGTTTGCTCCAGTGCCTGGTCCGGGGTGTTCGCTCGTATCACAATCATGGAAGGCTCCCGTGTCACCGTTACTCTGCATCCATTTCGCGGATCAGATTGACCATTTCGATGGCGCTGACCGCGCAGTCATAGCCCTTGTTTCCGGCTTTCGTACCTGCCCGCTCGATTGCCTGCTCGATATTTTCAGTCGTCAGAACGCCAAATAAAACAGGAATACCGCTTTCCAGCGAAACTGCTGCGATGCCTTTTGAGACTTCGTTGCAGACGTAGTCGTAATGGCTGGTAGAGCCGCGAATCACTGCGCCAAGGCAAATCACAGCATCGTACTTTCCGCTTTTTGCCATTTTGGAAGCAACCAGCGGAATTTCAAACGCTCCCGGCACCCATGCGACATGAACATCGCCCTCGCTCACATCGTGCCGGAGGAGTGCATCCATTGCCCCGCCAAGGAGTCTTGAGGTGATGAACTCGTTGAATCGTGCAGCAACGATACCGACCCGGATGTTTTGTGCAATCAGTTTTCCTTCAAATGATTTCATTGTAAAATTCCTCTTTTCCTTAATAACTCAGGATATGTCCCATTCTTGCCTGCTTGGTTTTCAGATAGAACAGGTCGTGCGCGGTCGCAGTCATCTGAATTGGGACACGTTCTGTAATCTCCAGACCGAACTCGGAAAGTTGGTATACCTTATCCGGATTATTGGTCAACAGGCGCAGACTATGTGCTCCCAGCTCCCGCAAAATCTGTGCTCCCATATAATACTCCCGTTCATCCCCATGGAAACCAAGGGCGAGGTTGGCTTCTAGCGTATCCATGCCCTGTTCCTGCAACTCGTAGGCACGCAGCTTATTTATGAGACCGATGCCGCGCCCTTCCTGCCGCATATAGAGCAGGATGCCACGCCCCTCCTTTTCAATTTGCGTCATCGCCGCAGCCAACTGCTGTCCGCAATCGCAGCGCAGCGAACCGAACGTATCCCCCGTCAGACATTCCGAATGCACCCGACACAGGACATCCCGGCCATCACCGATTTCACCTTTTACCAATGCGATGTGATGCTCTCCGTTCAGGCGGCTCACAAAACCGTATGCGCGGAAGTCGCCGTATTTTGTCGGTAGATTTACGGCAGCCACCTGATCGACCAGCTTTTCGTGACACTTACGGTACTCTTGCAAGGCTTGGATGGTGATGAATTTGATTTGGAATCGTTCTGCCAGCTGTGCAAGTTCCTCCGTGCGCATCATAGTGCCATCGTCCCTCATGATCTCGCAGCAAAGCCCGCACTCTTTCAGCCCTGCCAGACGGCACAGGTCTACGGTGGCTTCTGTGTGGCCGTTCCGTTCCAGAACACCATTTTTCCTTGCTAAAAGCGGGAACATATGACCCGGTCGCCGGAAATCTTCTGCTTTTGCGTCTTCTGCTACACAGGCCAGCGCGGTAATAGAGCGTTCCGCAGCAGAAATGCCGGTCGTGGTTGAAATATGGTCGATGGACACGGTAAAGGCGGTTTCATGGTTGTCCGTGTTATGCCGAACCATCTGCGGAAACTTCAGCTTCTGTACAAAGGCTTCCGACATCGGCATACAGATCAGACCTTTGCCGTGGGTCGCCATGAAATTGACATTTTCTGTTGTCGCAAACTCAGCGGCACAGATAAAATCGCCCTCGTTTTCGCGTTCCGGGTCATCCGTCACCAAAATGATCTTGCCTTGTCTCAAATCTTCCAGAGCTTCCGGAATGGTATTGAATCTCATTGTTGTTTCTCCTTATTCAAATCCGTAGCGTATCAACATTTCTTTCGTGACAGAGCTTTGCCGGTGTTCCTGCGGTATCGGCTGAAACAGCTTTTCGACATACTTGCCAAGGATGTCGGTCTCCAGATTTACCACATCGTTTTTGTGCCTTTGACACAGATTTGTACAGCTGACGGTGTGAGGGATGGTGGACACTGAAAACGCATCCGAACTGACTTCTGCCACCGTCAGGCTTATACCATCGACTGCGATGGAGCCTTTTTCCACGACATAGCGCAAAAGATTCGGTTCCGCATGGATGGTAAACCAGACCGCATTGTCGTCTTTTTCGATTCGCAGGATGCACCCGGTGCCATCCACATGACCCGCCACAATATGCCCGCCGAACCGTCCATCCGCAGCCATTGCCCGTTCCAGATTGACCCTGCTCCCGACCATAAGACCTGCAAGAGAGGAGCGGTTCAGGGTTTCATGCATAACATCGGCAGAAAAGCCGTCTGCAAAAAGCCGGGTAACGGTCAGGCAGATGCCATTCACTGCGATGCTGTCACCGATTTTTGTGTTTTCCAGAACGGTCCGTGCCTGAATGTTCAGTACTTCCGAATGCTGCCCATGCGTGATCTGCTTTACAGCTCCGACTTCTTCTATAATTCCAGTGAACATGGATACTCGACCTCGCTTTCAATCAGAATATCCTCGCCAAGATGGGTCAGGCTGCTGTTTTTCAGCCGGAATGCTGCACTCGGCACATGAACTCCTGCACCTTCCACCGGTGTTTTTGCTTCCTGTCCGCCGAACAGCTTTGGGGCAATGTACGCCTGCACCTGTTGAACAACGCCGCTTTCCAGTGCTGCCCAGTTCAGTGTCCCTCCGCCTTCCAGAAGAACGCTGTCGATTTGTTCCTGACCAAGTTTTTCCATAAGTTGTACAAGGTCAATGTGACCGTTCCTTTTGTCCAGACAAATCACCCGGCACCCAGCCTGTCGATATATCGCCTGCCGTTTCGGGTCGGCGCAGCAGGTCGCAAGGATGGTCGGGATCTGTTTTGCTGTTGCGACCACCTGTGCTTGCAATGGTGTCCGCAGCTGAGTATCGCAGACGATGCGAACTGGATTTTTTCCGTTCTCCATGTGGCAGGTCAATAAGGGATCATCGGCAAGAATGGTTCCGACACCGACCATGATTCCGCTGAAACGATGCCGCTGTTGTTGAACATCCGCTCGGGCAGATTCACTTGTAATCCATTTGGATGCGCCCGTAACTGTGGCAATTTTTCCGTCCATTGTCATGGCATACTTCATAGAAACAAACGGGCGTTTTGTCGTTATGAAATGGAAGAATATCCGATTGAGTGCGTCGCATTCTTCCCGCAAAACGCCTTCCGTCACCGCTACCCCCTGCACCCGCAAAGCAGCAATTCCTTTTCCCGACACCAGCGGGTTTGGGTCTGCCGACCCCACTACGACCCGGCTGATGCCCGCTTCCAGAATAGCATTCACACACGGCGGCTGTTTTCCAAAATGACAGCAGGGCTCCAGCGTCACATACATCGTTGCCCCTTCGGGGTCAACAGCGCAGGATGCTAACGCATTTCGCTCCGCATGGGGCTGGCCATACCGTTCATGCCATCCCTGCCCGATGATCTGACCATCTTTTACAATGACAGCACCCACCATCGGATTTGGGGATGTCCATCCGCATCCTTTTTTAGCCAGTTCTAAGGCAAGACGCATATACTCTGTATCGTTCATCTCTCTGCCTCCAAATAAAAAAGCCCCGAACCAGATTGTTCAGGACAAGGCAAACAGGCGCAGTATCTCCTGCGCAAAAAGAAAGCTCTGAAATGCAAACGCATCTCAGAGCAGCTTCCATGAGCACAGAGATCTTGTGGTTTCTCTATGCTTTCCTATCTTCTTTCATCCAGACTGTACTGTCGGCTTCGGAGTTTCACCGAATCATGCCTTGCGGCTCGTGGGCTGTACCACCGGTAGGGAATCGCACCCTGCCCTGAAGATTCTTGATTCAATTTCTGGGAGCATTATAGCATGGTATATAACCGAATGCAAGCCCTTTTTGAAACCGGGACAAAACCGGGATGGAACAACATTTCGTAGAAGAACCTTGTCAAGAGGGCCGGCACCGTCCAGTTCTCTCTTTTTTTGCCAAAGTTTTCACCGTGTTTTCTTGCAAGCTGCCGAAAGTGGCGTGTTTTCAAAAGTTCGCGTTTGCGAAGCGCAGCGCAAACGCGAGCTTGCCGCATGGCAGGCAGAACAGACTCACATCTCCAGCAAAGAAAAACAGGAAGTTCCCGATGGGGAACTCCCTGTCTTACTTATCGTGTGTGGATTTTTGCGGGGTGCGTCCTATTCAGGGGTGCCCCCTGTTTTTGTTTTATCCTCACTCTTCCGCCCCATGGCGCCCAGCCGCATTCCACAGAAGAATGCAGGTCGTTTTTTCTAAAAAACAAGCTTCCCCGAAGGAACCCTCTCAAGGGTCTTTCGGGGAAGCTGTTATAAAAAAGAAGAATTATGAAGGATAGAAAATAGCGTAGGGTACAGCCCTTGGGCGGGGTCAGTTTGCCTTTTGTGCCTCGCCTTCCGGAAAGATGATCTTATTCCCAAAGAAGAAGATCACCATGGAGATGCCGCCGGTCATCTGTGCCAGTCCACGCAGGGGCATATTGTACTGGAACAGGATGTTCAGGTTGGGCTTGCCCCGCTTCTCGCCGGAGCGCAGCAGCAGGGTCAGCACCCCGGAAATCAGCCAGCACAGCGGGCTGCGGCTGTGGTTCAGCTCGCCCAGGGTCATGTTGCGGTCAATTTTAACTTTTCCCTGCTGCACCGGGCGGCCCAGCAGGGTGGCCCATTCGTCATCCGGCACGCTCTGCACCTTGCCGCTGGTATAGTGCGGCAGATGCTTGCCCGCATAGGGGTTGGGTGCGCCGGTACCGGCCACTTCCACCACGGCGGTCAGGCGGATGTCCGCACTGGACGCGCCGACCCGCAGCTCATAGCTGCCGCCTTCCACTTCCCAGCTGTCGGTCTTGGTGTTCCAGTAGCGGAATGCCTTGTCGTCCAGCGGGATGGTCACGGTCTTGCTTTCGCCGGGCTGCAGCTGCACCTTGGCAAAGCCTTTCAGCTCCTGTGCGGGGCGGAACACTTCTGCCCCGGGTTTTGCCACATACAGCTGCACGATCTCTGCTCCGGCGCGCTTGCCGGTGTTGGTTACGGTCAGGGTCACGCCATTGGACGCGGCCTGCAAATTGCTGTAGGCAAAGCTGGTGTAGCTTAACCCATAGCCAAAGGGGAATGCCACCGGCACACCGGCGGTCTGGTAATAGCGGTAGCCGACATACAACCCCTCGCGGTACTGCACCATGCGGCCCGGCCCGGCAAAGTTATCCTTGGCGGGGGTATCCGCATAGGCGTTGACCCAGGTTTCGGCCAGCTTGCCGCTGGGGTTCACTTTGCCGGTCAGCACATCCAGCATGGCGCCCGCCCCCGCTTGGCCGCCCAGCGCACCATACACCAGGGTACGGCAGTGTTTGAGCCACGGGGTTTCCAGCGAAGCCCCTGCGCTGAGCACCACAACGGTGTTGGGGTTGGCCTGCTGTACGGCCTTTAACAGTTCGATCTGGTTGTCCGCAAGGCGCATATCGCCGCGGTCCAGACCCTCACTTTCCTTGATTTCATCCAGCCCCAGGCAGAGCAGCACCACTTCGGCCTTTTGGGCCAGGGCTACAGCCTCGGCCTGTTTGGCGGCATCCGGTTTGCCCTGGCGGTCAAAGCCGGGGGCAAAGCCCACGCTGGCCAGGCCGCTCTCTTTCAGGCAGTCCAAAAAGGTATCCACCTTGATGGAGTTGACCGCGCTGGAGCCAGCGCCCTGGTACCGCGGTGTCTGGGCAAAGTCGCCGATCACGGCAACTTTTGCGCCCTCGGCCAGCGGCAGCAGGTCGTTCTCGTTTTTCAGCAGCACAATGCTTTCGGCTGCGGCGCGGCGGGCCAGGGCGTGGTGAGCGTCCGCATCAAAGGTGCGGCTGTGGGACTGCACGGCGGCATGGGTATCAAACACCAGCGTCAGCAGCTCGTCCAGCCGGGCGTCCACATCCGCTTCGGTAATTTTGCCGCTCTGCACAGCCTGCATCAGCTCGCGCACCGCGTCCCCGCCGGGGGCGGGCATTTCCAGCGTGGAGCCGTTCTGCACGCCCATGGCATGGTCATTGCTGCCGCCCCAGTCCGTTACCACAGCGCCGTCAAAGCCCCACTCCCCGCGCAGGATGTCCATTAACAGGTGGCGGTTCTCGTTGGCGTAAGTTCCGTTGATGAGGTTATAGCTGCTCATGATGGTCTTTGGCTTTGCTTCCTTGACCACGATCTCAAACCCGGTCAGGTACAGTTCCCGCAGCGTGCGTTCATCCACCACGGAATCCGACGCCATGCGGCGCAGTTCCTGGCTGTTGACGGCAAAGTGCTTGGGGCAGGCCGAAATACCGTTGGACTGGATGCCCCGCACATAGCTCGCGGCCATTTTGCCGGAAAGATACGGATCCTCGGAGAAATACTCAAAATTGCGGCCGCAGAGGGGGCTGCGCTTGGTGTTCAGGCCCGGCCCCAACAGCACGGCAACTTCCTGCGCGGCGGCTTCTTCGCCCATGGCCTGGCCGATCTGCTCGCCCAGGGCGGGGTCCCAGCTGCACGCCACAGTGGCTGCCGTGGGAAAGCAGGTGGCGGGAACACTGGGGTTTAACCCCAGATGATCCGCCGCCCCGGCTTGCTTGCGCACGCCGTTGGGGCCATCGGATAGGGTGATGGACGGGATATTATTTTTCGGCAGTGCACGGGTCCCAAAGGTAGTAGCGCCCGAAAGCAGCGCACATTTTTGTTCAAGCGTCAAAGCTTGCAGTTGTTTCTTTTGCATAAGGTGGTTCCTTTTCTTAAAAACAGCCTTGCGGCCCACCGCACAACCGCGCAAAGTCGGCGGCGATGGACCGCAGGGCAGCTGCACAGCTTACAAATTACACTTTACTGTGCCTTTTTCTTCTTGTAGCTTTTGAAAGTGAGAACTTCCAGCACGACCAGCAGTACAGCCAGCAGCACGTTGACCACGATCATAGCGGTACGCCAGATGGGGGTGGAAACAGTGTTGGCGGGGTCGTAAACGCGGGAGTTGACCACGGTGTACATGATGTTCTTGCAGGCCTGACGCATAGCCTTAACGCTGGTAGCACTGGTGGTATCGGTCAGGTGGTTGGTGGCAACATCGTAGTTCTTCAGCATCAGGTCGCAGCCGTTGCGGATGGCAATATCTGAATCCATGTAGTCAGTGAAGTGGAAGCCGTCGGTGATGACCATACCGCGGAAGCCCCACTCGCCGCGCAGCACGCCGTTCAGCAGTGCATTGCAGGCACCGGCCCACTGGTTGCCAATATAGTTCCAGCTGGACATGACGGCCTTGCAGCCGCCCACCTTGGCGCTGATCTCGAAGGGACGCAGGTAGATCTCGCGGATAGCCTGCTCGTCAGCCCAGGTGCAGAGCAGCTTGCTCTGGTTGATCTGCTGGTCGTTCAGGGCAAAGTGCTTCATGTAAGCGTAGACGCCGTGCTCCTGTGCGCCTGCGATGGCGTTTGCGGCCATAGCACCGGACAGGACACCGTCCTCCGAGTAGTACTCGAAGTTACGGCCTGCAAAAGCGGTGCGGTGGATGTTCATTGCCGGGCCATACCAGCCGGACGTGTTCATCTCGTTGGCCATCTTGCCGATGCTGTCGCCGAAGTCGTGTGCCAGATCTTTGCTCCAAGTCATGCCGATGAGGGTAGCAGCCGGGAAACCGACAGAGCCGACGCCGGTGAAGTTGTTGTTGATGGACGCAGGGCCGTCACAGTCGTTGGTGCGCACCTTGCCGATGCTGTCCACAGCTACAGTCTGATAGCCGCCGAAGCCGATGGTCTGCTGCAGGTCGTCGATGCTCATCTCATCCAGCAGGTCATCCCACTTGGAATCGTTGTAATCCACGCCGCGCAGGTCAGCCAGCTTGAGGCCGTTCTTTGCGCCGGTGGTGATGTCCTCTGCGTTGGGGTCATCGTCCTTCTCGTAGTTGACCTCAGTGTAGGTGTGTGCGTTGTCGAAGACAGCCTTGACCTCATCGCTCATGTTGTAATCAGCAGGAGCGGCAGTGGCCTCAGCATAGTTTGCAAAACCGTCCGCACGGGACAGATAGGTGATTTCGCCCTCTGCGAAATCGAACTGATTGGTCGCTGCAACAGCGTCGCTCTCGCGCTTGTTGGACTCGTTGTAAACGATGTCGGAAGCAACAGTGTAGGTCTTGGAATCCAGAACATTGTGGGAGTCAGAGTTGGTGCTGATGATGTAATCGCCAGCCTCCAGCACATAGCAGCCGTTGTTCTTGTAATCGTAGGAAGCCAGATCCTCGACCGGGATGGTGAAGTCGATGGTCTCGCTCTCGCCGGGGGCAAGCTCGCTGGTCTTGGCGAAGTCCAGCAGGTTTGCGGAGGCCTTCTCAATGCCGCCGTTGGTGTACGGAGGATCATTATAGATCTCCACGACATCCTTGCCGGCAGCA
>ENA-OOXF01000978-OOXF01000978.1-human-gut-metagenome-genome-assembly--contig:-NODE-978-length-20179-cov-3.970384_pt1 | contig 20179 bp, 13 predicted proteins | sample MGYA00241586_ERZ501341 | MGnify/ENA primary metagenome ERZ501341 (study PRJEB25962, sample SAMEA2042985) | human gut metagenome | biome: human gut; feature: human-associated habitat; material: faeces... | reverse complement strand
CTTGCGTAATATCTTCTCTGTCCTTTTACCTGAGAGATTCATACGAGAAATTCGTATGTTGCACCTTCGGCCCCCGGCTGATCCGGGTGTCTCCAGAGAGTCGATCCATTTACAGTTGCGCTGCAAACTACAGCACCTGAGAGTTTTACTCCTTCGGTAGACAAAATGTCTTTTCCTGCAAACTTCATTTCGAAATTGCCTATGGGCAATATGATATACGCAAATATGATATTTTTCAAGAGAAAAATTAAATTTTTATAAAAATCCGCCGCAAAAGTCAGAGCTCTGCGGCGGATGTATTCAAAATGCGATTTTTATCAGAACAGTGATGCGCTGCTTTTGCACAAGCTACAGCTGCTCGGCGCGCTTTAGGGCGTCATCAATATGAGCACAGAAGTTGTCGGCACCGACTTTTTCGATAAAGCCGTTTTTTTCCATGACACGCCAGGGTTGTTCGTTGACATGGGAGAAAATCAGCTGAATGCCCTTTTTCTGACAGTCCTCGTAGAGCTTTTCAAGGTTATGCATGGCGGTCGCGTCGATGGCGCTGACACTTCTCATACGAAGGACGAGACAGCGGCGCTTTTCGTCGAGGGTGATTTTCAGAATCTTATCCGCAGCGCCGAAAAAGAGGGGACCACTGATTTCATAAACTGTAATGTGACCGGGTACAACGCGCAGGGCAAGGCTGTCCGAATCGTCGTCCTCATCGACATATTTCCAGCCTTCTACTTCTGTAACGTCGCTCATACGTTTCATAAACAGAATCGCAGCGAGCAGGATGCCGACCTCGATGGCAACGACAAGATCGAATACGACCGTCAGAACAAAGGTGCTGACCAAAACGATAATATCGCTCTTAGGAGAGGTTTTACAGAGGTTGACAAAGGTTTTGATGTCACACATATTATAGGCAACCATAAACAGGATCGCTGCGATAACCGGCATAGGAATCAGGGCAGCGTAGGGCATCAGGACAACCAGGATCAGCAGAAGGACAACAGAATGCACCATTCCGGCGATCGGAGTGCGTCCGCCGTTTTTGATGTTTGCGGCGGTTCTGGCGATGGCTCCGGTGGCGGGAATGCCGCCGAACAGAGGCGTCACCACGTTGGCGATACCTTGGGCCACGAGTTCCTGGTTGGAGTTGTGCTTGTCCCCCGTCACGCCGTCGGCGACCGTTGCCGACAGCAGCGATTCGATGGCGCCCAGTACGGCGATGGTGATAGCTGCGGGCAGCAGTCCTTTCATCCCTTCCCATGAGAGGGCGGGGATGACCGCGTCGGGCAGTTGGGAGTTGATCGTGAATCGGTCGCCGATGGTTTCGACGGAGTCGATTCCGGCGTAGCGTTTCAGCAGATAGACGGCCAGCGTCATAACGACGATAGCGATCAGCGAACCGGGTATCTTTTTCGAGAAGCGGGGCGTGAGGGCGATGATGGCGACGCTGATAACGCCTACGGCCGTTGCCCAGAGGTCGATCGTCCCGAAATTCTGGAAGTAGACCATCCACTTCCCGGCGAAGTCGCCCGGCATTTCGGGGGTCGTGAGGCCGAACAGATCCTTGATCTGCGTGGTGAAGATCGTCACGGCGATACCGCTGGTGAAACCGACGACGATCGGGTAGGGAATGAATTTGATGATCGTCCCCAGGCGGAAGAGTCCCAGCAGGATCAGGAATACGCCCGCCATGATCGTGGCGACGGTCAGTCCCTCGATGCCGTACTGTTGGATGATGCCATAGACGATCACGATGAATGCACCTGTGGGGCCGCCGATCTGTACGCGACTGCCGCCGAGCGCCGATGTGAGGAAGCCGGCGATGATGGCCGTGATGATGCCTTTTTCCGGTGAAACGCCCGATGCGATGCCGAAGGCGATCGCCAGCGGCAGGGCCACGATGCCGACGATGATGCCGGCCATGAGGTCGGCGGTGAATTTCTCCCGGGAGTAGTGCTTCAGGGATGTGAGAAGTGCGGGTCTGAATTCGATCATCTCCGAATTTTTATTTTAAGGTTAATTTTAAGGTTGAAAAATGGTGGCGCAAAGGTAGTGAAAATGAGGGGAGGATAAAACAAACGGCTTCGTTTTTTATACCGCATGTATTCTGTTCATTGCGGAAATAAAAGACTATTATTCATATTTTCATTGTGTTACGTCTTTTTAGATTGGATTGGGAGCAGATCGATTCGTGTGTCTGCGCCGTATAAAAAGCCGGGGCGGACGATTTCCGTTTAAGAGTCTGTTTTGAATTTTATAAATGAGTTAGACATTGGCCGAGAGAAAATGTTTCGGCTTTTTTGAACCTCTTTTCTGCATCTTCTTTCAGCAGGTGCTGAAAATAGTTCGCTATTTACGCAACCTCCCCAAAAGAATCTACTCGAAAACAGCTTTCAAATAATCTCTACATAAAATTCGAGCAGGTTCTAAAAATTGAGATAGGGGAAAATGAGCACCTTTCGGCATGCAATACCGGAAGGTGTCATACGGATTTTGTACTTTTATCGAACGTTATTTTTTCAGTTTCGCCAACTGTTTTTTCAGGCTGAAACGGTCGAATTCGTCGATAAGGTTCGTCATCAGCTCTTTCACGCTCTCGATCTTTTCGGCTCGCCAGGCATTGACGCCGGCGAAAGCGTATCCTGCCGACAGGTTGCCTTTGAAGGCGTTGTAGAGGGCCATGATGATGCAGTAGGGGCTGTGGGTTACGTCGCAGGTCTTGATACAGTTGAACGGACAGCTTTTGGGCTGTTTCAACCCTTGTTTCACCCGTTCCAGGAAAGAGTTGTGGATGGCCCGCCCCGGCATACCCACCGGACTTTGGATGATCTCTATGTCCTGTTGAGAGGCTTCGATGTAACTCCGCTTGAACTCCGTCGAGGCGTCGCACTCCTCCGTGGTGACGAAGCGCGTGCCCATCTGGACACCGTCGGCGCCCAGCTCCATGATGCGATAAATGTCTTCGCCCGTGTAGATGCCGCCTGCTGCGATGACCGGGATGTGCGTGTCGTGCGCCGTGCCGAAACGACGGACTTCCGAAACGATTTCGGGCAGCAGCCGCTCCAGCGAGAAGTGTTCGTCGGTGATCTGTTCCGGCTTGTAGCCCAGGTGTCCGCCGGCCTTGGGTCCCTCGACCACGATCGCGTCGGGAACGTATTTGTAGTTGGCGAGCCATTTCTCGCAGATGAGCTTGGCGGCTCGGGCCGACGAAACGATCGGAGCCAACTTCGTCTTGCTGCCTTTGGTCAGGAACGACGGCAGGTTGAGGGGCATACCGGCCCCCGAGAAGATGATGTCGGCCTTCTCTGCGATGGCCGTTCTGACCATGTCTGCGAAGTTGGACATGGCCACCATGACATTGACGCCGATGATACCTTTGGTCTTTTCACGGGCTTTGCGCAGCTCTTCGCGCAGGCCCCAGATGCTTGCCGTATTGTAGTCTTTGGAGTGTTCCCGGTAGATGACGCCCAGTCCGGCCGAGGAGATCACTCCCACACCGCCTTGGTTGGCTACGGCCGATGCGAGTCCCGAGAGGGAGATGCCTACGCCCATACCGCCCTGAATGATGGGAAGACGGGCCAGCAGATCGCCGATTTTCAATGTTTTCATAGTTAAAGTTGCTTTGAATTTATATTTTTCCTTTCTCTCCGTACGTCGTGCCCGCCGATCGTGTCGTATCGTTTGTCGATTCGGCTTTTTCGTAAGTTTCTCCTTGAGCGGATGTTTCGATCGGTTTCAGGTTTTCCCGAAAGGCGGCTCTGTGCGGGGAGAGTGGAGCTTTTTGTAAGTTTTGGATCCCGGGTGCCCGTAAAAATATTGTATGTAGGGTCGGGACAGTTTGTATTTCTGTTATTGTTCCGCTGTCGGTGCGACGGTCAGTTCGAGCTCCTCGAGCCGTGCCACGGGTGCGATGTCCAGGGTTGCGATATTGCCGTTCATGTAGCGGTAGTATCCTGCCAGGGCGATCATCGCGGCGTTGTCGGTCGTGAACTTGAATTCGGGCAGGAAGGTGCGCCATCCCCGTTTCCTTCCCTCCTCCGTGATGCCGTTGCGGAGCCCTGAATTGGCCGATACGCCGCCTGCGATGGCGATGTCGCGGATCCCGTACTCCTTGGAGGCTTTTACGAGCTTGTCGAGCAGAATTTCCACGATGGTCGTCTGCAGCGAGGCGCAGAGGTCGGCTTTGTTTTTCTCGATGAAATTCGGATCTTCGGCCATTTCGTCCCGCAACGTATAGAGGAACGAGGTTTTGAGTCCCGAGAACGAGTAGTCGAAACCCTCGATGCGGGGTTTGGCGAAGCGGAACGCGTGCGGATCGCCCTCCTTGGCCAGTTTGTCGATCACCGGCCCGCCCGGATAGGGCAGCCCCATGACTTTGGCGCACTTGTCGAACGCTTCGCCCGCCGCGTCGTCGATCGTCGTGCCGACGATCTGCATGTCGAGCGGACCGTCCACTTTTACGATTTGGGTATGTCCTCCGCTGACCAGCAGGCAGAGGAACGGAAAGTCGGGGTGCGGAAGCTGTCGGTCGGGCAGGTCCAGAAAGTGGGAGAGGATGTGCCCCTGCAGATGATTGACCTCCACCAGCGGAATGTCGTGGGAGATCGAGAGTCCTTTGGCGAACGATACGCCCACCAGAAGCGATCCCAGCAGACCGGGGCCGCGCGTGAAAGCGATCGCGTCGATCTTGTCGATCGTCACGCCGGCCTCTTTCAGGGCCGTATCGACTACCGGGACGATATTTTGCTGGTGGGCCCGGGATGCTAGTTCCGGGATCACGCCGCCGTATTTCTGATGCACGGCCTGCGAAGCGATTACGTTCGACAGGAGTGTCCGGTCGCGGATGACTGCGGCCGAAGTGTCGTCGCAGGAGGATTCTATGCCTAAAATGGTGATGTCCATGTGGTTTTTGTGTGGCAAAAAAAACTTTACAAAGATAGTGAAAGCCGATAGAAAATGGGAACGAGTTCCCATTTTTTCGAGGCGCATCCTATCCAAGACTATGTCAAAGATACGAATAAGCCGAGCGCAAAAGCAAATTTATTGTGTTTTGCCGAGGCGGAGTATCTAAATGAAAACAAAGATACGGAATAAAATCCGAAATGATTCGCCGATGTCCGTATTTATTATCGGGCGGTGGCCGATGCCGGGTCTTTGTTCGGGTTTCGGAAAAGCGTCGGAACATGATTGGCAGCAGGTTTGCGGTTCCGTGTCGTATCGGACGCGGATTTTTGCCGGTTGTGGCGGCAAGTTCTTCGAACGGTGACTTTTAACGATAAATATCCGGTCTGCCGGATGTTAAATCCCGAAATTTGCTTAAATTTGCAATTTATTAAAAACGGTTTTGTCGGATAATGCGCAGGATAGTGAACATACTGGCCAAGATGGTGTCGGCGATCGTGCTGGCGCTGATCTTTCTGCCTCTGTTGGTCGCCCTGTTGTTCGAGATTCCTGCCGCTCAGAATTTCGTCGCTCGGGAGGCGACGGAAATAATCTCCCGCAAGCTCGGTACCCGCATCAGTATTGACCGGGTGGATATCGGCTTGTTTTACCGCGTTTCGCTCGACGGATTCTATGTCGAGGATTTCCAACGGGATACGTTGCTTTATGCCGGCCGTCTGGATGCCCGGATCAAGAGCCTCGGCCTGTTCGGGGGAGGGCTCGTTTTCAGCCGGGCCGAATTGTCGGACGCCCGTTTTTGCCTGCGCGAAACTCCCGACGGGGAGATGAACATCAAGCAGGTGGTCGATAAACTCTCCAAAAAGGACAAGGCCCGGGCGGAGGGAAAATTCAGGCTGGAGATCGAGCGCCTGGAAACGGAGGGGCTGGATTTCTGCATGGAACGGCTGGAGCACCGCAATCCGTCGTACGGAGTGGATTTCGCCGATATGCACCTGATCGACATTCGGGCCGAACTGAAGAATTTCACCATTGACGGTCCGGTGATCCATACCGACATCGGGCGTTTGGCGATGCGCGAGCGCAGCGGATTTGTAGTCGAAGACCTGGCGGGCTGTCTTTGTATCGCCAACGGCTGTATCGATATCCGGGAGGGACACATCCGGACGGCGAAGTCGAATATCGAGTTGCCTTCGCTTTCGTTGATCGGATTGGATTGGGCTCTTTACAAGAATTTCGTCGAGGAGGTGGACGTTACGGCGCAGGTCGTCAATACGACGCTGTCGTCCGACGACATCGCCTATTTCTCGCCCAAAATGAAGGATTGGCACCTGACGCTGACCGACGTGAATGCTGATGTGAGCGGTCCTGTGGCCGATATGTCGGGATCGCTGCGCTCGGTCCGCACGGGAGCCGACACGAAGCTGTCGGTCGATTTCGCGGCGCAGGGACTGCCCGATGTCGGAAAGGGGCATTTTAAGGCCGACATTTCCGAGCTGACGACTTCGGCGGCGGATGTCGATCGGCTGGCGGCTGCCCTCACAGGCAAGAATTTGCCCGACGAGGTGCTGCGTATTGCAAAAAATGCGGGCAAAATCGGTCTTACCGGCAAATTCGACGGAACGCTCACGGCCTTTGCTGCGGATGCTGCGCTGGCGACCGAGATCGGCGGTGCGACCTGCCGGTTGCAGGTGAGCTCGCTGCGCGACGGCTGTCGCGGTGTGCTGGGCGACGTGAAAACGTCCAGTCTGCAACTGGGCGAGTTGCTGGAAAACGATCTGCTCGGTCCCCTCTCTCTGAATGTGCATGTAAACGGCGAACTCAGCTCGGAACACTCCGACGCCGAAGTGTCGGGCGAGATCCTGCGACTGGGGATCAACGGATACGATTACGATTCGCTCCGTATGAAGGGGCACCTGGTGAACCGGGAGTTCAACGGACTGATCGAAGCCCGGGACAGGAACCTGCGGTTCGATTTCAGAGGCCTGCTAGACCTGAACGACGAGCGGATGCCTCGCTATGATTTCGCGCTGGACCTTGAGGAGGCGAATCTGGCGGCTTTGGGGATCAATCGCCGCGATTCGGTGTCGGTGCTTGCCGCCCGGATCGCTGCGCGTGCCGTCGGCCGTACGCTCGACGACCTGAACGGAATAATCTTCGTCCGTGATGTATCCTATCGTTATAACGACCGCGAACTCGCGGCCGACAGCGTTGTGATCGTGGGGCGGAACAGCTTGTCGGACAAGTTTATTCGTCTGCGTTCCGATTTTGTCGATGCCGACTACGAGGGGAAGACCTCCTATAAAGAAGTATTCACCTATCTGCAACAGCGTTTCCGCGATTACGTTCCGATGCTCGACGGCGGTCCCGGCTGGCAGGCGCAGCATCCCGATACGGTAGAGTTGGCCGACGGATATTCCCAACTTACGGTCAATGTCCGGAAGATCAATCCGCTGGTCAATGCCGTCTCTTCCGGGCTGCAGATCGCGGATGGGTCGCGGTTGCAGCTGCGAATCAATCCGGCGAACGACAAACTTTCGTTCGAAGCGGCTTCGGATTATATCGAGCGGGGCCGAATGTTGGTGACGCGTCTGAATCTGGATGCTCATAACCGGGGCGACTCGCTCGTTTTCGCGGCTTCGACCGAGGATCTTTATCTGAATGGCTTCCATATGAGCCGTGTCGGAATGAGCGGCGGTGCCAAGGATAACAAGCTGGAACTAATCACCGATTTCGCGGATACCCTCGACGATGTTTCCGGTCGGATCGGATTCCGTTCGGAATTCGCTCACGGGCGCGGGCCGGCAGGTAAGGGAATCGATCTCCGGTTGACTCCTTCGTACATCAGCCGGGGAGAAAAGACGTGGAATATCTATACGGACGGTATCACGGCGGATACGTCGCGGATACGCATCGATCGTTTCCGAATGGTCAATGCCGGACAGCAACTGCTGCTCGACGGCGTCGCGTCGCGCCGTTTGCAGGATTCGGTGCAATTAACGCTGCATAATTTCGAGCTGGCGCCTTTCTCGCAATTCACCTCCTCGATGGGCTACCGTGTGGACGGTCGTACCAATGGCTCTGCGACGATGAAAGCGGTACTCGGGGCGGGTGAGGTGCAGGCCGATATCGTCGTGGACAGTATTTCGATCAACGATCTCGCCGTTCCGGCGATCTGGCTGCGCTCCCGGTGGGATTTCGTACAAAACCGTGCGGGTATTCTGGTGCAGCAGCGGGAAAATCTCGATACCCTCGTCCGGGGCTTTTACGCCCCTTCGCAAAAGCGTTATTATGCCCGGGCTACCCTCGATTCGGTAGAACTCTCGGCGCTCGATCCTTTGCTGAAGGGGGTGATCGAGAAGACGGGCGGCAATGCCGACGTCGATATCGCCCTGCGCGGCAGCGGCAAGGAGGCGACTCTTTCCGGACAGATCGCCGTGCGTGATTTCACCACGACGGTGGACTTCACGCAGGTGACTTATACGATGCCCCGGGCCGTGATCGAAGTTAGGAACAACCATTTGACCGCCGAAGGCGTGCCGCTGTACGATCCGGAGAAGAACGAGGGCCTTTTCTCGATCGACCTCAATCTGGAACATTTGTCCAATATCTCCTATTCGGTGAAAGTATTGCCGAAAGAGTTGATGGTGCTCAATACCACTTCGAAGGATAACGACCTGTTCTACGGCCGGATTTTCGCTTCGGGTTCGGCGACGATCGCAGGCAGCAAGGGCGGTGTGAAGATGGACATCGTGGCTACTACCGAGGGCGATTCCGAATTTTATATGCCTCTTTCGGGACAGTCGAATGTGAAGACGGCCGATTTCGTTACGTTCGTTACTCCCGAACAGGTCGATACGACCGACTATCTGGTGCGCAAGAAGCTGCTTTTCCAGCAGCAGGGGCGTAAAAAGGAGTCCACAGGCAGTACGATGGATATTACGATGGCCCTCAATGTGCAGGATAACACGGCTTTCCAACTGGTGATCGACCCGACTGTCGGCAATGCCCTGAAAGGTCGCGGCAACGGTATGCTCAACCTGCATATCAATCCCGGTAACGGTGTTTTCGAGATGTACGGCGACTACACGCTCACCGAAGGCAGTTACCTCTTTACCTTGCAGAATATCATCAACAAGAAGTTCATCATTGAGAGCGGTTCGATGATCCAGTGGACCGGCGAACCTGTCGATGCGCGGCTCGACATCAATGCCGTTTATAAGCTCAAAACGTCGTTGCAGCCTCTGTTGAACACTGTAACCGCCTCTTCGGACGACGACCAGAGCGGTTCCCGGATTTCGGACCGTTCGGTGCCGGTTGATTGTAAGATCCATATCGGCGGTCGTTTGAGCAACCCGCAGTTGGATTTCAGCGTGGTCGTGCCCGTTACAGATATAGAAACGCAGGCTGCGGTGGCCAGCGTGCTCAATACGCAGGAAGCCCAGGCGCAGCAGTTCATTTCGCTGGTCGCACTGGGTACTTTCAGCAATTCCGGCAGTGCCAATATCGGTGCTTCTTCCGGTGTGGCAACGGGTCTGGAGATGCTTACCAACCAGCTTACCAACTGGTTTTCGACAGATGATTACCGGATCATCCTGAACTACCGGGCAGGCTCCGAAATGACCGGTGACGAGGTGGATTTCGGCTTCTCCACCAATTTGATCAACAACCGTCTGCTGGTCGAGGTCGAAGGCAACTACATCATCGACAACAAACAGGCCGTAAGCAACAATGTTTCCAACTTCATGGGCGAAGCGCATGTGACGTGGCTGATCGACAAGTCGGGCAACCTGCGTCTGAAGGCGTTCACGCAGACCATCGATCGTTTCGACGAGAACCAGGGCCTGCAGGAAACCGGTATCGGGATCTCCTATAAGGAGGATTTCAATAATTTCAAGGATCTGAAACAGCGTATTCGGGACCGCTTCACCAACAAGAAACGTCAGAAAAAGCGTCAGGCCCGCCGCGAGGAGCAGGCCCGGCGTGCGGCGGAAGAGGCCCAACGGCAGGAATTGCTTCTGCCGGAAGATCCGCCGGAGCCTGAATACGACTTGGAGCGGGATTGATACGGAAAAAGTAAAACTCGAATAAAATAAATTTAATTCACTCAAAAAGATTATGATTAGTTTGTTGCAGACCGCAGATGCGGTCGTTGTCGCGGAGCAGACCCGCATGGGACTTTGGCAGTTGTTTATGAGCGGCGGATGGCTGATGTGGGTTTTGTTGATTCTGGGAGGACTCACGATCTTTATCTTCGTGGAGCGCTTCATGGCGATCCGTAAGGCGTCGGAGTTCGATATGAATTTCATGAACCGCATCCGAGATTATATTTTGGACGGCAAGGTCGCTGCTGCGGTCGATCTTTGCCGCAAGACCAATACGCCGATCGCCCGTATGATCGAAAAGGGTATCGGCCGGATCGGTCGTCCGATGAGTGACGTGCAGTCGGCCATCGAGAACGTGGCGAACCTCGAAGTGTCGAAGCTCGAAACCAACCTGCCGATCCTGGCGACCATCGCCGGCGGCGCCCCGATGATCGGTTTTCTCGGTACGGTGGTCGGCATGGTGCAGACTTTTATGGATATGGCCGCTGCGGGCGGTACGGTCGATATGTCGCTCCTTTCGAGCGGTATGTACGTGGCGATGATCACGACGGTCGGCGGTCTGCTGGTCGGTATTCCGGCCTACTTCGGTTATAACTACCTGGTGGCCCGCATCGAGAAGCTCGTTTTCCGGATGGAGGCCAACTCGATCGCCTTTATGGATATTCTGAATCAACCCGTTCAAAAGTAATCTGTTATGGCAATCAAACGCGGATCCAAGGTCGATAAGTCGTTTTCGTCGGCTTCGATGACCGATCTGATCTTCCTGTTGCTGCTGTTCATGCTGATCGCTACGACGCTCATCAACCCCAATGCCATCAAGCTGATTCTGCCGAAAAGTTCGAATCAGTTGAAGGACAAGGCGATGACGACGATTTCGATCCAGGATACGGGACATGGATACAGGTATTATGTCGAGACGGAAAACGTCGGCTCGCGCGAGGGCGTGGAGAAAGCCCTCAAGTCCCGGCTGGCGGGACAGGAGAACCCTACCGTTTCGCTGCATTGCGACAAGTCGGTGGCTTTCGACGAAGTGGTGGCCATGATGCGCATGGCCAAGGCCAACAATTTTACGCTCATCGCGGCTACCTCGCCCGAATAGAGTGAAACCCGGGGAATGCCGCCCTGCGGTGTTTTCCTTGTGAGAATTGACCGATGTATTATTACGATCCGAATAACGATAAATCGAACGCGCGTCGTTGGGCGAGCCTCGCAGCTTTGCTTTATGCGCTGTCGATCGCGGCGGCTTTCCTGTTCGTGTCGTTCGATATGGGGCGGGACGAGCTGCTTCCCGGCGAAGGGTTGCTGATCGATTTCGGGACGACCGAAACCGGTCTGGGCGACCGGGACCTGTCGGCTACCGATGTGCAGGCACCGCCGCAGCAGGCAGGCCAGCGTTGCACCGGGCCGCAGGTATTTGAGCTGATCCTGCACGGCTCAGCCTTTCCGGCAGAAAGTGAGCCGGTAACAGATCTGGCTGATCTGATCAAACGAATGACGGCAGGCATGGCGGTCTTACTGCTGGACGGCTGCGCAAAGGGCATTGCCTTCTCGGTGCAGGGACTGAAGTTCCGCTCGGTAGACGAGCCTTCCGGGGAGGGCAATCTGCGCGGCTCCCGCGAAGGCTTTGCCGACCTGCTGCGGGTCAATCTGAGCCTGCTGCGGCGGCTCATCCGTACCGAACATCTGGTGCAGGAGGTGGCGCAGGCCGATACCGAAATGCAAACGGAATACGCCATCTGCTACTGCAAAAACAGGGCAGACTCCGCCATGGTGATCCGTGTGCGCAAAGCGCTTGCCGCTGCAAAGCCGGAGCTTTTGCTGGATTCCAGTTACTTTGTGCCGTGGCTGCTGCCGGGCAAGGCGCGGCTGTTCACGCCGGTAAGCTACACCGAGCGGCCTGCCGTGGCGGCGGCAAAGATCTGTGAGGGCAAGATCGTGGTGCTGGTCAACGGAAGTCCCTCTGCCATGGTGCTTCCGGCTCTTTTCTGCGAAAATTTTGAGTGCTTGGACGATTATGCATCCACCGCCGTGTTTTCCTCTTTTCTGCGCATCCTCAAATATGTTTCGTTCTACCTCACAGTATTTCTGCCGGGTGTGTTCGTCTGTCTGGCGGTCTACCTGCCGGAGCTGATCCCACCGCAGCTTCTGTACAAGATCGAAGCGGCGGAGAAGGCCACACCGCTGCCGCTGTTTGCGGAAATGCTGCTGGTCATACTCATTTTGGAGGTCATCCGGGAAGCAGGTCTGCGGATGCCGCAGTCGCTGGGGCATTCGGTCAGTCTGGTGTCCGCGTTGATCATCGGCGATGCTGCCATTGCCACCGGGCTTATGAGCACGCCGGTGATCTTTGTGGCAAGCATCACGGCCATCGCGGTGTTCGTCACGCCCTCTTTGTACGAGCCTGCTACGCTGCTGCGTCTGGGTGTGGTGCTGGCTGCAGGTCTTGCCGGGCCGGTGGGCCTTGCGGGGGCTTTTTTTGCAGTTTTGCTCAGTCTTTCCGGCACAGCCTGCCTGCAGGTGCCATATCTGGCGGCGCATCCGTTCCCACAGCGGCCCATGGCAGAGGATGGCATCATCCGCCGCAACTACCGCCGTCTTTCAGCGCACGACTTTAATATCTGGCAGAAACGGGAGGGAAAATGATGCAAAAACAGAAAGGCTTTTCTGCTCCCGTGCTGGCACTGAGCGTGTGGACAGCTGCGCTGGCAGAAGAAATGCAGACCGATATCTCTCCGCGTGGGATGATCATTCATGGAGCGGTTCAGGCTCTTTTGCTCACATGCATCAGTGGGGTGTTCTCTGCCTGCTGGCAGCGGGCAGCCATGCAGTGGGTCTGGCTGTTTTCCGCAGGAGCATGGTTTCTGGCAGAGTTGTTTGGAACCGTAATGCAGGCCCAGAACATCTGCCAGCAGGAGTTCCGCTCCATGGCGCTGATCGGCCTGCTGCCGCTTTTGCTCTGGGCAGGGTGGTGTATTCCGCCTTCCGGCTGGGATGCTCCGGCACGGGTGCTGTGGTGGTTCGTGCTGCTGGGTGGGATGGTCTGTCTGACAGGGCTTGCCGGGCAGATGGACTGGGCGCACCTGCTGACGGCAGATGCTGTGCAACTGGCCAGCTGGCCGCGTGTTCCGCTGTATGCGGAGTATTTGTTCTGGCCGCTTCTTGCAGGTTATGAAGAGCCGCGCAGCATGTCCTGGCTGCCATGGCTCACCTTTCTGGCACAGGCGGGTCTTACTGCCGGGATGTGCCTCGTATTTGGCGCAGCGGATTACCCGGAACAGGAACTGCTGCGGGCATGGAGCGCAGATGTTTTCTCCCGCATGGATGCGCTGCTTTTGCTCATCTGGCTCACCTGCGCGATCTTCCGCACCGGCTTTCTCTGTGCAGCAGTGCGTACCGTGTGGCAGCGCGCGGTGCAGTGCGGGAAAGGAGCGGTAAAATGAAGCAGAAGAAACTGCGCTCTCTCAGTGCGGTGCTTTTGATCGGGTGGTGCCTGATTTTTCTGCGCTGCGAGACCACCGAAAAAAGCATGGTTCGTGCGCTGTATCTTGCTCAGAAGGAACAGTCCATCACCGTAGGGCTGCTGTATCAGGCTCCGGAAGCTGCCGCCGATGCATCCGAGGCTTCTGGGGCTGTGCAGCTGCAGTTGGCGCAGGCGGACACGCTGGCAAAAGCGCTGGCGGCGGCGCAAAAGCAACTGCCGCAAAAGGCGGATTACCGCCTGTGCGATTATCTGCTGATCGATCAAGATGCATCGGCAGAGCTGCTTGCAGCGTATGAGCGTACGGTGCTGGAAAACAGGCAGGGCAGGGTATCGGCAAAAGTTTCTGTGCTGGAAATGGACGATGGATTTTTGGAGGAACTTCCAGCGGAAAAGCAGGAATTTCCGAACAAACTGCTTGAGCAGCTCAAGCAGTGCGCAGACCAGATGCCGAGGCTTTACCAGTATCAGGACGGAATGCTTCTGCCGCAGCTGCGGGCAGAGAAACAGGAAGTGGCACTTGCAGATACAAGCATCCTCTGGCGAGTGGAAAACAGCATTGAGCTGGGGGCCCGGCAGGCGGAAACAGCGCGGCTTTTGTTGGAAATGGGCGGCGTGCATACTTTCTGGCTGGAAGGTGAGCCGGTAACGGTCCGCCGATGCAGCGTGTCTGTCACCCTGCGGGAAGAAACTGCCAGTCTGCGGCTGGACTGTCAGCGCAGCTATGATACGCCGCAGCCCAGCGCCGCACAGTGTGAACAGCTGGCAGAACTGTGCACGCAGACGGTGCAGTCTTTCTGGCAGCAGGGCATCGACCTTGTGCATCTGCAGCAGCGCAGTGCATTGCAGAACGGTGTGGGCAGAGAAAAGATCACAATAAAAAACGCCTGCCCGCAATTGCAGGCAGACGTGAGATTTTTACCGATGTGATTCAGTTGGCAGTGGGGAAGGTGACAGTAATGGTAGTGCCCACATCCACCTGACTTTCCAGCTTGATGCGTGCGTTGTGGATGCGCGCGATATGCTTGACGATGGCAAGGCCCAGACCGGTACCGCCGGTAGCCTTGCTGCGGCTCTTATCCACACGATAGAAGCGCTCAAACACGCTGGACTGTGCTTCTTTCGGGATGCCGATGCCGTTATCGGCCACAGTCAGGGTGCAGTGTCCGTCGCGGCTGCAGGCTGTGGTGATCTGTACCTTACCGCCGGGACGATTATAACGGATCGCATTATCGCACAGGTTCTGGCATAGCTCGTCCAGCAGGGCACGGTTGCCGTGCACAAGAGCACTTTCGCCCAGACAGTTCAGCGAGATGTAAGCCCGGCGGGCATTCAGCTTCTGGCGCTCTACGCAGTCCTTGGCAACGGTAAGCAGATCCACTGTCTCCATCTCCGGCTCAGAACCGGCTTCGCTGGCGTTGTCCAGACTGGAAAGCTGCAGGATATCGTTCACCAGCTGGATCATACGGCTGGCCTCCACATGGATCTTCTGGGCAAAGCCTGGCACATCCTCAGGCTTTGCAATGCCGGTCTCGATCAGCTCCGCATAGCCGGAAATACTGGTCAGCGGGGTCTTCAGCTCATGGCTGACATTGGCAGTAAACTCCTGCCGCATCTTTTCATTGTTCTCACGGAGGATGCGGTCAGAGTGGATGCTTTCGGCAAAGGGGACAAGCTCCTTATAGGGAACATTGTCCTGAATATGATCCAGATCTTCGGTCATGCTCAGCACAGGGGAGACCAATGCACGGGTGAGCAGAGCTGCCAGCACAGCGGCGGCCAGCATGAGTGCAACGCAGCTCAGCACGATGGCAGGCAGGGTCGAATCATAAATAGACCAGACCGTTTCTGCATCCTGTGCCATGCGCAAAATCTCACCGTTGGGCAACAGTACGGCATAGTAATAGGTCTCGTAGCCCATGGTCTGGGAATCGCGGATGTCCCGGCCCACACCTTCGGTCATGGCCTGACGGATCTCCGGGCGGGAGAGATGGTTCTCCATGGGCTGATCGGTAGCAGATTCAAACAGCACGCTGCCGTCCTGCGAGATCAGGGTGATGCGCAGATCATTGGTAACAAAGGACGAAAGCTGCTGCGGGTCCTGCACCAGATCATAACCGGCGCTTACCAGATCGGCTTCCCGCTCAAGGCTGGTCCATGCCTGAGCCGTGAATGCCTTGTGAAAAACAAAGATGCAAAGCGCCGCCGTGAACAGCAGACCAAGGAAGCCCATCAGGAACAGGCGGTAGCTGATCTTTTCTTCCATGCTGCGCAGCTTCATTCTTCACCGGCCTCCTCTTCATCGGTCAGCTTGTAACCCACCTTGCGCACAGTGCAGATGTATTTGCCGGCATCCCCCAGCTTTTTGCGCAGGGTGCGGATATGCATATCTACAGTGCGGCTCTCCACCGAAATGTCGGTGCCCCACACCACCTGCAGAATGGTCTCGCGTGTCACCACCAGATTGGTGTTTTCCAGCAGCAAACGCAGCAGGCTGTACTCCTTGTAGGTCAGCTCCACCGGCGTTCCGCTCACAGTCACGTTGTGACGGGCATTGTCCAGCAGGATCTCGTGAAAGCTGAGTACGTTGGGACGTGCTTCCGGAGCCGAGCGGCGCAAGGCGGCGCGCACCCGGCTCAAAAATTCCATGATGCCAAAAGGCTTTGAGATGTAATCATCGGCACCGCAGTCCAGCCCGCGCACGGTGTCCAGCTCGCTGGACTTAGCCGTGACCATAATGATGGGCAGCCTGCGCAGGGAAGGGGTGTTGCGCAGCTTTTTCAGGATGGAAAAACCGTCCTCGCCGGGCAGCATCACGTCTAAGATCACCAGTTCCGGCTCTGCAGCGTGCATGGCCTGCCAGAACGGCTCAGAGCTTTCAAAGCTGGTCACTTCGTATCCGCTGGACTGCAGGGCATACTGTTCCAGCTCCCGGATGGCGGCATCGTCTTCAACAATATAGATCATTTGTCAAAATCCTCCGCAGATTGATTTTCAGGGAAGAGATAGCGTTCACGGTAACGGTCAAGACGGCGATGGAATTCCTCGCTTTCCTTGGTGTCATTGCCGTGACGCAACTCGTTGAGGTATGCGTGGGTATCAAAGCTGTCCTGTGCAACCTCGATCTGTGCAACGGCTACGTTGCTGCAGTGGTCGCACACACGCTCATAGTTGGTCAGCAGGTCGTCCAGCACAAAGCCATATTCAATGGAGCAGCTGCCGGCCTGCAGGCGGGCAATGTGGTGGGCCTTGATGGCACGTACCAGCTCGTTGACCACGGCTTCCAGCGGTTCCACCTTGCTGGCAAGATGCAGATCACCCTTGCGGAAAGCATCAGTGGTGCGGTTCAGAATATCCTGCACCGCATCCTCCAGCACCTGCAGCTCGTCGCGGGCATCCTGCGAGAACTGGATTTCTTTGGTGTGCATCTCTTCGGCAGATTCCATCAGGTTTACGGAATGGTCGCTGATGCGCTCAAAATCGCTGATGGTGTGCAGCAGGGTATTTACGCTCTGGCTGTCGGCATGGTTCAGCTCACGGCTGGAAAGCTTGACGAGATAGGTGCCGAGAGCGTCCTCGTAACGGTCTACCTGCGTCTCTTCCTCGCGGACTTTCTGCGCAAGGGTGTCGTTCCACTCATGAGTCAGGCTCATGGCCTGCATCACGCCCACACGGGCAAGCTCTGCCATTTCAGCAGTTGCAGAGCGTGCACGCTCCACGGCCACGGCAGGGGTGTTCAGCAGGCGGTCATCCAGTAGCGCAAAGCTTTCCTTTTCCGGCGAATCCGGAATGGTGAGGATGGCCAGCTTCTCCAGCAGGTTTGCAAAGGGCAGCAGCACCAGCGTTGCCACGATATTGAACACCGAGTGCACCACAGCGATGCCCCATGCCTCGATGGTGGTGTTCACAAAAGCAAAGTGGCAGACCGTATTCAGGCCGTAAAAGCCGACAAGGAAGATGGTCACACCGATGATGTTGAAGTACAGATGAACCATGGCAGCACGGCGTGCATTCTTGTTGGCACCCACAGAGGAGATCAGCGCGGTGACGCAGGTGCCGATGTTCTGGCCCATGATGATGGGGATGGCACTGCCGTAGGTGATGACACCGGTGGCGCTCAGTGCCTGCAGGATACCAACGCTGGCGCTGGAGCTCTGGATGATGCCGGTGACAACGGCCCCCACCAGAACGCCCAGCAGAGGATTGGAGAAGCGGATAAACAAGCTGGTGAACCACGCCTCGTTCTGCAGGGGAAGCACAGCATTGGACATGGTGGTCATACCGGTCATCAGCACAGCAAAGCCGATCAGAATGGTGCCAACACCCTTGCGCTTTTCGCTTTTGCCCATGTACAGAAGGATGCCGATAAAGGCCAGCACCGGGCTGAAGGAGGTGGGCTTGAGCATATTGATCAGGAAGCTGTCGCCCTGCAGGCCGGAAAGGCTCAGGATCCAGCTGGTGACCGTGGTGCCCACATTGCTGCCCATGATAACGCCGATGGCCTGATGCAGCTCCATGATGCCGCTGTTGACAAAGCCGACCACCATGACCGTGGTAGCGCTGGAACTCTGGATCACAGCGGTGACGCACAGGCCAAGGAAAAAGCCTTTAAGGGGGTTGTCAGTCAGCTTGCTCAGGATCTTCTGCAGCTGGCCGCCGGCCTGCTTTTCCAGTGCTTTGCCCATGATGTCCATGCCGAACAGGAACAGGGCAAGACCTCCAAGCAGGGAAAAGACATTGAAGATGGTCATAAAGATTTCCTCACTTTTGTTTGACGTGTTTTTGATGTGTTTCTCCTGATTTTGAGTATACAGATGCAATGTAAAATCCAAAATCGAGGGAATGTAAAATCCGTGTAAAGGTAAGAAAAATGTAAAAAATCAGTACATGGCTGCGCTGCTGCGTGCATTCTTGCCGGGCTGCGAAAAAGCCGCCCGCACAATATTGTTTTTTATCGATCGTTCTATTATAATAATAAGAAGGAATCCTGCACGGTACCTGAAAGCAGGCAGGGCTGTGCAGCAAAAGGGAGCACAGGAGGAACAAGAATGGGCACATTCAATGTCTCGCTCAAAACGCTGACCGACCGTGTCAGCATGGAAGTTGTCTATACGCCGAAGGAACTGGATCAGATCTGTGTGGAGATCGCCGAAGTGAACCGCCCGGGTCTGTTTCTGGCGGGCTATTACGATTATTTTGATAAGCTGCGTCTGCAGATCATGGGTCTGGCCGAGATGAACTTTCTGTCCGGCCTTTCACCGGAAAAACGCTACGAAGCGCTGGATCAGCTGTTCCGTCAGCAGCCGCCGGCTGTTATCGTTTGCCGCAGCGAGGAATTGACTCCCTTCCCGGAGATGCAGGAGCTGGCCCAGAAGCATGGTGTTGCACTGCTGCGCTCCAACGAGACCACCTGCACTCTGATGGGCAGCCTGATCAGTGTGCTGAATCTGGAACTGGCACCGCGTATCACCCGCCATGGTGTGCTGGTGGAAGTGTACGGCGAAGGCATCCTGATCCTGGGCGACAGCGGCATTGGCAAAAGCGAGCTTGCCATCGAGCTGGTCAAGCGCGGCCACCGCCTTGTGGCAGATGATGCGGTGGAGCTGCGCAAGGTGTCCAACCGCCAGATCATGGGTACTGCCCCGGAGAATATCCGCCACTTCATTGAGCTGCGCGGCATTGGCATCGTCAATGTGGCCCGTGTGTACGGCGTGGGCGCGGTCAAGCTGAGCGAAAGCCTTGACCTTGTGGTTCAGCTGGAAGCATGGGACCCCACTAAGAACTACCAGCGCACCGGTCTGGAAAACGAATACTACGACATTCTGGGTGTCAGCATTCCCAGCACCAGCATTCCGGTCTCACCGGGCCGCAATCTGGCTGTCGTGCTGGAAACTGCAGCCATCAACAACCGCCAGAAGAAGATGGGTTACAACGCAGCGCGTGAACTGCTGATCCGTCTGGGTCTGGACGATAAAATGGATTGATCCCACACCGCAAAAGGAGCAAGTTATCATGGAACGATTCAAGCAGAAACTGCAGGCAGCAGCGATCCCGTTCAGGGAGAATGAACCGCTTGCGGCGCACTGTACCTTTAAAATCGGAGGCCCGGCACAGCTGTTTGTCATGCCGGAAAACGAGCAGCAGCTCTGCAGTGCAGTTGCGCTTTGCAAAGAGCAGGCTGTCCGCTATTACCTGCTGGGCAACGGCAGCAACATCCTGTTTGCGGACGAAGGCTTTTCCGGCGTGGTGATCGATGTTTCGGCACTGGGCAGCGATATTGCCGTTGAAGGCAATATGCTGACAGCCGGTGCGGGCGTCCGCCTTGCGGCACTGTGTAAGGCGGCACTGAAGCATGGCCTGTCCGGGCTGGAATTTGCCTACGGCATCCCCGGCACGGTGGGCGGTGCAGTGTATATGAATGCGGGTGCCTACGGCGGCGAGATGAAGGACGTGCTCACCACAGTGCGGTATCTGGCGGCAGAAGGCGAGGTCAGAGAAGTGCCTGCCGCAGAGCTGGATCTCCGCTATCGCCACAGCATTTTTGAAGAGAACAGCGGCTGCATCCTCTCGGCACAGTTCCATCTGCAGCCCGGAAACGCAGCGGACATCCGTGCAAAAATGGATGAATTGATGGCCAAGCGTGTGGACAAGCAGCCGCTGGATAAGCCCAGCGCCGGCAGCACCTTCAAGCGCCCGG
>ENA-OOXF01000976-OOXF01000976.1-human-gut-metagenome-genome-assembly--contig:-NODE-976-length-20221-cov-4.526331_pt1 | contig 20221 bp, 28 predicted proteins | sample MGYA00241586_ERZ501341 | MGnify/ENA primary metagenome ERZ501341 (study PRJEB25962, sample SAMEA2042985) | human gut metagenome | biome: human gut; feature: human-associated habitat; material: faeces... | reverse complement strand
TGAGTTACGAATACAGAGAAAAAAGTTTTGTACTCCCCCATGGGCCACTACAGTGCGTTGTACAACTATACAGTGTTGTCACAACGCCATAGAACAACAGTGGCAAAAATTACCTGTTGACATTGTACCACAACTGTGGTACAATATAGACAATGAAAGAGGGAACAACATAGAACCAGATGGAATGGCATAGAGAAGTCCAAAACAGAGGCTCAAAGAAAACCCTTGACAAACAATAGAAAATGTGATACAATTAAATGGGAAAATTAAATCCCAATTGAATCACAACAAAAAACATTGAGGAGATGTTATTATGAAAAAGATTATTCATTCTACAGTTGATGTGTATGCAAAGTTTGGCGACAGTGTGCGTTTTGTATGTTCCGTTCGCGGTGGTGAAGTTTGTGAATATACTGATATGGGCCATTATTTTGCACTCAATACAGCCGTTAGTCCTTTTGACGAATCCGATAATGCTGAATTGTTCATTGAACTTGTCGGGACTTTTGATTTAGGGCGTGACAATCAAAATGAATGGGCTGAAATCGGTGAAGTTCATACTGAACAAGTTCTACCAGATGTATTGATTGAATATCATCATTATCGTTGGGTAAACAATTTTTACAACTGGAAAAATTAAAGCCGAAACCGGGTTTATCCCGGTCATAACAGGACGACAACCTGTTATCTGATGATGGCAAGTCGTTATCACAGTATTTAGTCAAAGTATCATTGAAGAGGTGTACTATATGAGATGGTATAGAATCGAGTTCTTTACAGAAGAATTTATGACTTGTGTACCGTCTGCCGAAAATGATTGCTGTGTGTTCAGTTGTGAGCGTCAGTACACGTCTATAAATCGTGCATGGGCCGCCGCAAAACACATGGCAAGTGTCCGCAATAATGTATTCTTTATTAGAGTTCGCCGTATTGATGGTGACAGTAAATATCGTTATAATGCTAAGTAATTCCTAGGCCGGTATCCTGTATCGCTGTACAGGGTACTAACGTGGGAACTACCACGAGAAAGTGAGGGCATGAAAAATGTCTATGTATCATTTCCAGTGTATCGCACCTATTTTAGCGGCTGTTGCTGTATGCTTTGGCCTGTACCTGTATGCTATGTTGAAGGGGTGGTTGTAATGATTAGGTTGCATCTCAAGAACTACAAACCCTCTGAGCTGGTTCAGCTCTACAATGCGCTGTCGCTTGCTCGTACTATGGTAAAGGCTGATGTACCGACAAACACGGTAAAGGACTTAGATGAAGTATTACAGTACATCTCCGGGTATATGGATGCAAAGGGGGATTCTGCAAAATGAGTGCACGCCTTAGTGGTTCACAGCTGGCACACCGTGTATACAAGTACCTGCTGACCCAGTATTCTGCTGAACAGTTGCAGAACACTTATTATACCATGGATATCCGGGTATTTGCTGAGCCTGATGTGGCGTTCTACCCGGATATTGAGAATCGGTTCAAAGCGCCCACAGACGCTATGAACTACCTCTTGGAAGAGGGATTGCCCATCTGGTTAGTCAAGTCTGGTTCTAATTACCCGTTGGAACACTTCACATATCGAAAAGCTGAATTACTGTTTGACCTGTAATTTCTAGGCCGGTATCCTGTACTAATGTACAGGGTACTAACGTGGAAATTACCACGAGAAAGGAGTGTTGAAAACTATGTTTAAACTGTTAAAAGTCCCGCCTTAGTTGGGAATACCCGTTTGTTAAATTTTTGACAATCTTATCGAAAAGTACCATAACTCGGACGTATAAAATCTCTATCCCTAACGCAACAAAAGTACATGTTAATATGTACCTAGATATGGTACAATAAGTGTGGGAGATAACTTCCATATCCTAATTTAGACGCTTCAACACATCACAAAACAAAGGAGTATTCATCATGCGTAAGTATTCTATCACCCGCCGTTCCATCGTCACCACTGCTACCGTCAAGGCCGTCAACCTGAACACCTTTGAGGTGGTTGATATGACTGCCACTCTCGAGGGTGCATTCGCTGACAACTCTGCCGCACTCAAGGCCGTTCAGAAGGTCTGGGAAAATGACGAGTTCAACCCTGTTGCAGTTACCAGTCTGTCTTGCAAGGTCAAGACCTATGGCATGACTGCCGCCCAGTGGTTCGACAACGCCGATGTTATTGAGGAAACCGACATCACCCCCGAGGAAGCGGCCCAGTTCGGAAAGCGTCAGAAGAAGTCTGACGAGAACGCACAGTAAGTTTATTCACCCAACAAACACATAACAAGTAAGGAGTATCACTATGAATATCATTTCCAAGTCCGCTAACGTTGCATCCGCTTTCGACCTGTACAAGCTCGTGCAGTCCCCTGTGCGCAAAAAGCTTACCGATATCAAGGGCCAGACCATTGAGCTGGACAAGTGGGTGCTGTACACTGAGCCTGACAAGGATGGCAAGGAAATGTCCCTGCTTGCTCTGTCTACCGTTGACGGTACTGCCTACTGCACCAACTCTGCAACGTTCTGCCGCTCTTTTGAGAGCGCCGTGGCAACCTTCGGTCAGTTCGGCGAAGAGTTCCACAAGATTCAGGTCACCACCGGCACTTCCAAGAACGGTCGTGACTACATCGACTGTGTGGTTATTGGTTAATTACACAGGTAAACAACTAATTAAGAAAGTCGAAGTTCTTCTTAAATAAAATCACTTACAGTTCCCGGCTGGTGGGATAATTCACTGGTCGGGATTCTTTTATAAAGGAGATGAACAAATTATGAATCATCGCCAACAAGTAGCCGCTATGCACGCAAGAGAGCTGGCAAAGGCCAAACAGCAGTTGTTGCTCAAGGTGAATCAGTATATTCAGGAAGTGCGGGCAGAGGGCGGTAACGCTGAGGTTGTCCCTCAGTTGCAACGACTTATTAGCTTAGGCAGTTATCGGTTGCGTGATGTGCAAAAAATGCGACAGATTGCTAGTGACCCTAAAAAATTACAAGATTATGTTTATGCTGTAAACGCTAGTGGTGAGCCTATTTCTGGTGAGAAGGCGGCTGAACGGTATGCGAGATACGCAACAAGCCCTATTTATCGGGAGCCAGCAAAAGAAGTTGATATGATGGTTGACAACGTTGCAATCACAGTTGAACAGACTTTTGTTGATTTAAATGCTTATCAGCAATTCGAGAGTTTCTTACATGATGTGTTATCATCACCAGATAACACTATTGGGGATAGCTGGTGGCATATTGCGCACCCTGACTGGGATTCACCTAGTTATAGAGGTGCCATGAACTATGGCAAGGTTGAAATGGTGAAGCAGAACATGGACAACATTTTGGAAATGCGTTCTGCCCTGAAAAACCTTGTAGAAAAAGAGGGTGTACATGAAGCGGCTAAGAGAATAGCTGATAACTATGCTAAGTTGCAAGAAGCATCTATTATAGCATCTATTGGTTATAAAGAAGCGGCTGGTAGCGCAATTCAAGATGTACTATTGATTTTGTTACCGTCAGATAGACAGCCCGGTAACATCAGGCACAGAATGAGTGATATGCAAGATGTGTACGAGGGTCAATACGACTATAACGATTATGGGGAATGATATCTAATGTCACGTTCCGAAAAGTGGCGAACTTTCAGTGCTGACTTTGAGACAACAGTTGAAGAGAATACGAAACAACAGACAGAGACTGAGGTGTGGAGTGCCGCTAGTGTTGAACTGTGGACTGAGGACGTTATGGTTTTCCATTCCATTGGTGAGTTGTATGAGTATTATGTATCACTGGATGAGAACATTGTGGTGTACTTCCACAACCTCAAATTTGATGGAAACTTCTGGTTGTCGTATCTACTCTATGACCTCAAATTCAAGCAAGCCTTTGACCCGTCACCAGACCAGAAAGGCGGAAAGTTCAAAAAGAACTGGGAAATGCCTGACAGGTCGTTCAAATACGTTATCTCAGACATGGGCCAATGGTACACTATGACTATCAAAGTGAATGGACACTACATTGAACTTAAAGATAGTCTTAAACTACTGCCATTCAGTCTGAAACAAATAGGTATCAGTTTCAAGACCAAACACCAGAAACTAGACATGGAGTATAAAGGTCACAGATACGCTGGTTGTCCTATCTCTCAAGAAGAACTAAAGTACATTGCAAATGACGCTCTAGTTATAAAAGAAGCACTTGAATTTATGTTCTCAGAGGGCCACAAGAAACTTACAATCGGTTCGTGCTGTTTGGACGAGTTCAAGAAGGGACACACAGTAGGAGACGATTACAGCACACTGTTCCCAGACCTATATAAGATACCACTTGACCCAGAAGTTTATGGTTCTAGCACAGCTGGCGAATGGATTCACAAGTCGTACAAAGGTGGTTGGTGCTATCTTGTCAAGGGCAAAGAGTGTAAGGAGTATAGAAACGGTGTGACAGCTGATGTTAATAGCCTGTATCCATCTGTAATGCACTCTGAATCAGGCTCAGATTATCCTATTGGTAAGCCTAAGTTCATTCATGTTGAAGCAAACGATGGTGATATCTGGGACGCATACAATTGCCCTATCAAATATGACCCGTTCTGGTTTCAGCCGACAGAAAAGCCTAAAAAGCTGTGGGAATACGGAAAGTTCTATTTCTTCCGCATTAAGACCCGATTCTATCTGAAACCCGGTAAGTTACCTTTTGTACAGATTAAAGGTTCTTGGATGTACAAAGGAACAGAAGCACTGGAAAGCTCAGATATTGTTGGCAAAGACGGTATTCCACGTTCAGAATACTATGACATTGACGGTAACTTACACGATACACGAGTTGAGCTTACATTAACACAGACAGATTTCATTCTACTGCGTGAACACTACAATCTAGTTGATTACGAACTACTTGATTACTGTGAGTTTGATTCAACTATTGGTCTGTTTGACGAGTACATTGACAAGTATGCCGCAATCAAAAAAACAAGCAAAGGCGCTATGAGACAACTTGCAAAACTATTTCTAAACAACTTATACGGAAAAATGGCATCTAGCATGAACAGCTCTTTCAAGGTTGCATTTGAAAAAGATGATGGTTCTGTTGGATTTTACGAGGTGAACGAAAATGACAAAAAACCAGGATACATTCCAGTTGGTTCAGCTATCACTAGTTATGCCCGCAACTTTACCATTCGAGCGGCTCAACAAAATTATTACGGAAAGGACAAGCCCGGTTTTATCTACGCCGACACAGACAGTATACACTGTGACATGCCGCCTGAGCAGTTAAAAGGAATTACAGTGCACCCATCGAATTTCTGCTGTTGGAAGCTAGAATCAAGCTGGGATATCGGCTGGTTTGTGCGACAAAAGACGTACATTGAGCATGTTGTCGCAGAGGACTTGGAAGCAATCGAAAACCCATACTATAACATCAAGTGCGCAGGAATGCCAAAAAAGTGCAAAGACCTGTTTGCAGAATCCTTTGACAGCAAAGTTGCAGAGGACATTGAAAACGGCATAAATCCAAGAAATGAGGAACAAGCACTATCCGATTCTAACCTTACACCAGAAGAGATTGCATTTCTTAGTAAGACAAGAACATTCAAAGATTTTAAGACAGGTTTAACAGTTCCCGGTAAATTGCTTCCAAGAAGAATTAAGGGGGGTGTTTTGCTGGTTGATACTGATTTTACAATGAGGTGATATAATGACAGTAGTAGAGTTATGGAATGCGTTCAACAGTTGGACAACGTTTACCGATGTTACCGTGTTCGAGTACAAAACTAGACAGTTTCATTCGTTCGCGTATGCTGAGGATGTATTAAATAAGTATGCAAATTGTGCTGTTACTAGCTTTGACTACAATAGCGCAACTGATGTAATTACTATTGAGGTGTAAATATGACTGTTGAAGAACTTTATGATTTTTGTGGTAATTGGCTTCCCAATACAGCGGTTTCAGTTTGTTCTAAATCTACTGGAATGATTGAAACATTTACTTATTATCGTAAAGTACTTGAGCTATATGGTGATAAGTCAGTGGCTAATTTTTGCTGGTTTCCAGGTGTATTTGCTATTAACTTGAGGTGATATAATGGCAAGAAAATTTTCAAGTCTTAAAGACCTGTATGCAACTTTATTCTTTGCAGGAAATGCGCGTTTTGATTTATACAGTAGTTCTGGTTTAATTCGAGCTGGTTGTAGCTGGTCTGATATTTCCAAGTCGTACAAGGGTGCTCAGGTAGCAACCCTTTGGATTAAAGAACTTGATTTTACTGGTTGCATTATGGATTGTGAGGTGCATTTTAAATGACTATTGAAGAGTTTTATCAGTCCTGCCAGAATTGTGGCTGGAAAACCGAGTTTGAGCTGTGGAGTTTCTTCACGCTCCTGTATAGTGGGCGGTTTGACCCCATGAAGAAGCAGTTCAGAAACCTTCATGTGAGCACGTTTGAGGTTCGTAAAGACAAAGTAAGAATACAAGTGAGGGAGTGCGTTAGATGATTACACTAGAGGAACTTTGGTATGCGTGGTGCGACATTGACGAGCACACAGAAGTAGAACTCAAGTACGATGGTGATGAAGAGTTTATTGCGTTCAGGTTTGGTGAGCGTGATAAGTGGCGGCGATATGATAAAGCTATTGTCAGTGTGTTTTCGGCTATACAGGCTAATCAGGATAGGGTTACGCAATACGCATTTGATAAGGTCATTATTATTTTGAAGAGGTGAGTAACATGAAAGACTTGCACAAAATCTGTGACCACTCGTATGACCAGAGAACTGGTGGTTGTGATTATATCGGCTGTAAGTACCACATCAAGCACTATCAGCCTGAACCAAAGGACTGGTTTATCTTTCACAAGGTGACAGCGGTAAACGCTGGTGAGTGCTTACAGCAAGGGGGAACTCAGAATGGGTAATGGGATTATCCCTGATGCAAAAGGAGTGGCAGAAGAAAAGCTCAAAAAGAAGCACCTGTTAATACGTATCCCCGGAGAGAACTATGACAGAAAATGCCTGTCTAAAGATTCACTCATGTACGTTGCATATTCTCTGAACAGAGAGTATGTACATCTGTCGGGCATCAACGATGGCGCAATAAAAGTTTCATCTCTGTCCAATGATATGCTTAGGTCTAAAGTTTTCATGTACCATATTGACACCAATAAGACGTTCACAGCAATTATTGCTGGTTCTGGGTTTACGCTATGGCACACCAAAGAAAAGGAGAATAAAAGTGAGTGAAGTCATCGTGTTTGCAATTGCGGCATCCTACACTATTTATATCACTGTGTGCAGATACAAGTATAAACTTGATAAGACAGTGTATATTTGTGATACACTGTTGATTATTGCGGCTCTTTTGTTATTGAGGTGGTAATATTAAGATTATTCATCAAGAAAAAGAAAGACGCTCTGATTTTATAAAAAACTTAAAACCCGGTGATGTTTGTTATATTAACAGTGCATTGTACATGGTGATAATGCCAAGTGATAGATACTGGAATAGCATGGCAATTAAACTTGAAACAGGTAAGGTTCAATATTTCAACCATAATATAAGTGTTGAGCCAGTAGACTGCTTTCTGGTTGTAAATGAATAAAACAAACCCCTCAAGTCGAACCTAACGGAACGGCAAGAGGGGTTTTCTATATCCTGTCTCTGAGGTGCACCAAAGCGCATTGCAGATACGAAACTACATAGCGGACGGTTCATCGCCGTTGCAAAACCCGCCTGTATCGGTGGTACTGTCTCAGAGGGATAAGCATCAGTAAGACAGCGCTTTCAAGATAACTTCTTTGCATTGCAGGTTCTTAAACCGGAAAGCGCCACGGTCGAATAAATATCGCATCTGGTCTGTGAACATCTTGTACGCATTGAGCATAACGTAGTTCACTCTATGGTCGTCTGTTGTGACAGCCAGCTTGAACTTGTAAGTCAAGTCTGGTTTATCGTCACAGTAAATAACACCTGTGTCTGGGAACTCTCTCAACCCGTATTCCTTGTTCATGTAGCGGATTGTACCCAAGTAACGAGAAGCACCAGTAGGACGTTCAATGAATGCAGAGCTGTCGTTCAGGTACACAGCCTGTGTCAAATACACATCGTATGTGTCTCCGCTGAATGCACTGTTAAAAGCGGATTCAGCCTGAGCATTAGAAGCGGCATCGACATACCCCTGTTCCAGCACCCAGCCAACACCACGCAGAAAGTTTACGTTGTCATTAAGTCGTGAGCTGATATTCATTGCAACATAGTAGGGATTCAGCAGGGTAACGGGGTTAGACAGCATATAAACAGGAACATACCGAGATTGAGCGCCCTGACCACGAGCAACAGAAGTGTGGATAGACCGGAACTTCTTTACTTCATCTGCGCAGTAATGGTTTGTCTCACTCTGGAACTCGTCCATTAGCATTCGACTGGTATCTGAGAAAAAATGGGAATACTTCTTAATCTGGTCTGCCGCATTTATACTTACAGCATATCCACAGGAAACACCGTCAAGAAACAGTTCATGGTAAATGCCAGCGGCCCTGCGCTGAGAAGTCATTGCGTGTCCCTGATAGAACAGAACGCCGATATCCTTAAAGAATTTGTCAGCGCATCCATCAAGTTCATAGTTGAACCTATACAGCAACATGAACTTCTCTTTGTAGTTTATAAAGCGCTTTACGCAATACCGGTTGAACCAAGTAGTCTTACCGCCAGAACGGTTGGTGGTACACATATAAATCTCTGGCTTGTTGCCGTTTGTGTCCAGCAAAGACAGTAACTTTGTACCGTCATAGAAGTCACCCATTGTCTCAGCTCCTTTTTAGGAATTATTCCTATTTGTTCCATGTGGAACATTTTCTCTCTAAAATAATTATATCATACCTACTTTCATTTTTCAACTACCTATGGTATAATAATTATAGAAGCTAGACCGGAAAGGGGGTGAGCTTATGAGTACCGTCTATTCCGTTCCAGTGGAAGTAAAACTCGCTCTGGCCTTTATGGCTATTGACGTTTTCACCGGAGTGCTGAAAGCTGTCAAAAACAAAGAGTTGAACTCCACAAAGGCAAGGGAAGGAATTTACAAGAAAGCCAGTTTTATATTGTTCATTGCGTTCGGCTATCTCGCTGATTATGCTATGGACTATGTGAACATGGGTTTCAATTTACCTGCCGCCGTAACTATCTGCACTCTGGTTATCGTCACGGAAGCTATTTCTGTGCTTGAGAATCTGGGTAAGATTAACCCCGACTTGGTTAAACTGGTTGCGCCGTTCCTGTCTGCACTGAACAAGAAAGAAGGTGATAACAATGGTTGACGTTGAGCTACTGCTTTCTGACAACGGTGGGGTTAGAATCTATCCCACCGAATGGCACAACACTATCTACTTTGGCTATCAGAAGAACGCTAACATTTACCGTCTACACATTGTTCGCTCTAAGGTGTGGCAAAACCTCACTGTAAGAGCTTTCTTTCACACAGCAAATAAACAAGACCCTCCAGCACAGCTGTTTGTGGGTGATTACGTCAATGTGCCCGCTTTGATTACCGCTACTACGGTTGGTGGTGTTATCACAATTGAGGGCACTGACGGCATGAAAGCTCTTACCACAGCTGATATCCCTTACGTTGTAAGTGAGAACTCTGGTGTTGAGGACGGCACAACTCCTGAGCCAGCGTCTCCTGCGTGGGTTCAGCTAGTAGAAGAAATCAATGCAGAAGCAGAAGCGGCAAAAGCCGCCGCTAAGATTGCTAATGAATCGGCAATTAAAGCGCAATCTGCTCTGAATGATTTATTACAGGGTATCCGAGATGGTGACTTCATTGGTCTGCCCGGCCCGGCTGGCCCACAAGGCCCTCAAGGTGTACAAGGCCAGGCTGGCCCTCAAGGCCCACAAGGTGAAGTTGGCCCGGTCGGCCCACAAGGCCCGAGAGGTGCGCAGGGTGTAAATGGCCCGCAGGGCATCCAAGGCCCGAAAGGTGACCCCGGCCCTAGAGGTGACGCTGGCCCACAAGGCCCGCAGGGCATCCAAGGCCCGAGAGGGTTACAGGGTGAGGTTGGCCCGGCTGGCCCAGAAGGGCCTAAGGGTGAACAGGGTGAGGTTGGCCCGCAAGGAATGCTAGGCTTTTTACAGTCTACATCCGAAAAAAACCTTAATAACATCAAGACACCCGGCTTTTATGAGCAATCATATCCGGGAACAAGCAACACGCCGTTTTCTAGTGGTTATCACTACTGGAACATGATGGTTGTTACTGTAATAGGCCATTGGGTGTGGCAGTTGATTTTTCCGACTGAATCATCTAATGTGATTTATGTGCGTGAATTCACTAATACTCGCTGGGGTGCTTGGCGGCACATCAATACAAGCGCTTGAGAGGTAATATTATGAAAGCTAAATCATATTATGTTTTCGACTACACCCTCAACCCTGATGAACAGTTGTCACCTAACTTCAAAGCGCATGAGTTTCGCTGTTCTGACTTATCCCGTGTCATTGTGCTAAACAAAGCACTTCTTGAACTTCTTGAAATTATCCGTAACCACTACAATAAACCACTTATTATCAACTCAGCATATCGCACAGTAGCTTACAACAGTTCGCTTAAAAATTCCAGCCCTAAATCACAGCATGTGTTTGGCAACGCCGCAGATATTAAAATCTCAGGTGTTACGCCATTACAGCTGTACTCGTGGCTTAATTCTAAATACCCTAATTCGCTTGGACTTGGACTGTACAACACCTTTGTCCATGTGGATGTAAGAGAGGGAAAGTCACGATGGGACTACCGAACACAAAAATAACGTTGCTGGTTTGCCAGCAGACAGTTCTACTGTCACCCTCACACTTAAATACTTGAAAGGAGCAAATTATGGAGCTTGCCGATTTCAATGCCAAGACACAAGAGCTTATCAAGCACTTGGGTGATAACGCAGACCAAGGCGAAGTAACCAACATCTTGGCAGAACTGACCACTGGTTTCAGTGAAGAGGTTGCCGCAAAAGCGACCGCTCTGCGCAGTGTGGATGAACTCACTGCTAAAAATGCGAAGTTGAAAGAAGATAACATGAATCTCTTCCTTCGTGTTACTGTTCCCGATGAACAGTTAAAGCAGGGTGTTCGCCCGGAAGAGGACAAAGACCCCATCAATCGCCTGTTTACCAATGGTCGCCTTAATCTCAAGAGTTAAACATTTTAGAAAGGATAGTGATAAACCATGGCAACTGCTATCGACATTGTTAACGCAGTCATTGAGACTAGTTCCACGCTGAAAGATAACATTCCGCTTGCTACCAATGCCACTCTTCAGGCAACTGGTGGTGCTATCATGCAGTACACTCCCTTTATGAATGAGTTCATCAATGGTCTGGTGAACCGCATTCTGTTTCAGGAAGCGCACAACATGACCTACGACAACCCCCTTCGCATTTTCAAGGGCGTTGATATCCCCTATGGCACTGACGTGCAGGACAGCATTGCGAACCCTGCTGTTGCTACTCCCTACGACAGCTCTGCAATGAGTGACGTTCTGTCTCCTGCTTCTCCTGACGTTAAAACCGTATACTACCGTCGCAACCGGCAGGACAAGTACAAGGTTACTGTCTATGATGCCGTTCTGGCTGGCGCTTTCACCAACGCCGACACCTTCAACAACTTCGTCTCGATGATTCTGAACACCCTGACCAGTGGTGACAACATTGACGAGTTTAAGCTGATGAAGGGTGTCGTTGGTCAGGCTATCAACGATGGCAACATCAACAAAACCTCTCTGACCGCTGGTGCTGACCACCGGGCCTTTGCTGAAACCCTTATCACCGACCTGCGTGCCAAGTACCTTCAGTTCCAGTTCCCCTCTACCAAGTACAACTGCTATCAGAAGATGGCTACCGCTCAGGGCATTGCAAACGCAACCCCCCTGACTACTTGGACTTCTCCTGACCGTATCAGCGTCCTGGTTCGTGCTGACGTTGCCGCCTTCACTGACGTTGAAGTTCTGGCTAAGGCGTTCAACATGAGCAAGGCTGACTTCCTTGGCCGTCAGGTGATGGTTGACAGCTTTGGTGATACCGGTGATGCCGCTAAGACTCTGGCAATCATCGCAGACAACACCTTCCTGCGCACCCACGACAACCGCTTCCAGATGGCCGAAACCCCGTACAATGCAAGCACTCTGAGCCGCACCTACTTCCTGCATCACTGGGAGACTATGGCTTGCAGTCCGTTTGCTAATGCGTGGGCATTCACCGAAGAGTAATCTTCACAACGTAACTGCTCCATAATTTTCTCTCTTACGGTAGCTGGTTGAGCTTTAGACCAGTGAGGGCGGGACAGGGGCAAGAGAGGTACAAATTATGTTTACACCAACAACTGCTTTAAGGCTACTCGACACTCCACTCGAGAGTGATTACAGAAACACGCTGTGGTTTCCTAATCGAGAAGCACAAACTGCCTATTTCTTAGGTAGAACGATTAAAACCTACGATAACTTCCAGTACATTAAAAAGAATAACACTATTGTTGTGGACGGAGAAGTGGACTTGCTGTATAACTGCAACTACATCATGTACCAGAACAACAACTTTACCAATAAATGGTTCTATGCCTTCATTGATAGAATTGAGTGGGCAAGCAACAGCTCCGTAAGACTGTACGTCAGCACAGACGTTATCCAAACTTGGTTCTTCGATATCACATACTATGACAGCTATGTTGATAGATGCCACAGTGATACTGATGTTGCCGGAGATAATATCGTGCCTGAGGATTTCAGCAGTTCTTCCGGCATGGGTTATTTTCAGGTTGGCAGTCAAGACATGACACCAGATTTTATCACAGTGTTTGCAACATCTTCTCCAACTGGCGCTCCCAATAATGGAACGCTTGAAAATGGGATTTTCAGTGGCGCTGGAAAGCTGATTTCACTGAGTATTTCAAACATTGCCACTCTTAAAGACCACTTAGACAACTATGTTAAACAGGGAACTGCAACTGCTGTTTCTAGGATTCAGCAATCACCGTTGAACCGTCCAAAATCCGTAAGTTTTGCTAAGCACCCAGACCACTTAGACTGCATATCAAGCACTGGAATAACAACATACATTCCAAACAATAAAAAACTATTATCAGGAGCATTTCTGACAGCTTATGTTCAGATGTACGGTCAAGAAATGACGTTCAATCCTGAAGGAATTAACGGCTCTAATATTAGTTTACAAATTGGAGTAGACGAAACATCCGGCACTGTCGGTGTTATTGTCAACAATTATAGTAACAACAACATAGCCGCTCTAGCTTTAACAGCTGTAATTCCTGAAAGCACTTGGGCATATAACCAATACAAAAATGACTTCAATCTTCATGCTGGAAGCAACGCAATCTATAACAGAAGAGCTAGTATTGAGCGCTCTACTGCTAGAAACACTGCCGCTCTTAAAACTGCAATTGCAGGAGTTGAAGCGGCAGGAACAACTGCAAGTCAGTTCAGCACTTTTAATTTAGCTCGTCTTGCCCTTGGTGGCGTTGGCGGTGCTATTGGCGGAGCACTAAATTCAGCATCTTCTATTGCTCAAGCTGGAATGAATGTATACGAAACAGCACAGCAACAAAAAATATACGATTACGGCGTTGACGATATTTCACAAGACCTTACTTACATAACTGAAAGCATGACAGCCCCAGCTGTTGGTGGTGTTGCTTCTAGTAATATCTATCTTGCAACAGGTAAAACGGCTTTGTCCTACGGTTTCAAAGTACCACCGCTTGATATTGTTAAACGCTGTGACAAATTCCTCACCGTCTATGGCTACAAACAGAGCGAATACCGAGCAATCAACCTTCATGCTAGAGCCAGCTGGACTTACATCAAAACAAATGGCTTGAATGCCAGCGGTGAATTTCCTGGCGATGATATGAACATTATCAAACGTGCATTCAATAACGGCATATTCTTCTGGGTTTACACTGCAACATACGGAAACTTTGGACAAAACAATGCTATTGTGTAAGGTGGTGATTATATGGCAAACTCAGCGGCAGAAACGCTAAAAGAATTTAAATCTGCGTCAACTGCCAGCAATGCTGTATACGCTACCTTAAAAGTGCAGTATACTGGTTCATGGATGGACGATATTCAGCAAATTTCAACAATGTGCGGCGTACCTGTCCAAACGCTATTACAGCTGAACCCTTGGTTGACTTCCAATAACTTTGTTGCCAATAACCACGACTATATAACAATCAAAGTGACTGCTGGTTCACCCGGAACTGGTGGCAGTTATGCACAAAATAACGTTACTGGTTTTTACAGTACTGATGAGTGGTTTCATCCGCTAGGCGTTGGAACTTGGTATTGCACCACTGCTTTCAGTGCTTCTCACTCTGCTATTGACCTTACTACTGGAACGCCAGGCCAGATTGCTGGAAAACCTATCTACGCTGTAAAAGCTGGCACAGTTGTACAGAGCTATTCTTCAGATTCATGGGGAAACACCATTCTAATTCGCCACGATGATACAACGGACGCTTCCGGAAATTGCTACTATACACGTTATGCCCACATGGAAAAGATTGGCCCATCTACCGGAACTAAAGTTTCACAAGGTGACCAACTTGGTACAGTAGGCAACACAGGAAAATCTACTGGAGCTCACCTTCACTTCCAGATTTACTTTACTTCTGCAACTCGCACAGACTACACTAATTTTGATGGTGGCAAAGTGAGCCACACTTTTAGTGTAAATCCTAACGATATCAAAGACTTCCCAGGAACACCTTATACGGAAAATCATTACAGCCAAGTTGAGATGCACAAAAGCCCTTACGTTACTGATGCTGATATAAAAGTAATACAGGGTGCGGCATCTGAGGACGGTACTGTTACCGAATCTCAGTTCAACGAAACAGTAAATGGAATCGCTGACAGAATCATTGCCGCAAAGAACGTTGACCCTTCCAGTGAATTGGCAAAACTTATTAAAGACTACGTTAAAGCACAGTTGGACGGCATCAAAGCAAATGCCGCTGGCTATGCTACTGACATACTCACAACTGGTGATTTCAGCGGAGTTCTTAACAAGTTCTGCTCTGACGTTGTAAACAATTCAATCTGGTACGTTGAAAACAAGATAAACAACCTTATCCAATATGCTATCTCAGTTGGACAACAAGCCGCACAGAACGAAATTAACCAAGCAAAATCACAGCTAAAAGACTGGATTGTAGACGTTACTAAGATTGACCGTAACTCTGAACTAGGTGTACACACTCTGAATCTACTTGATTCTTATGTCGACACTATTGTTGCAAACGGTTGGCAAGCTGTTACTACTGCACTAACAACAGGTGATGTAAAACTAGCCACTGGTCAATTCTTGGAAGTCACCAAAAGACAGTCAATCGACTATGTTTGTGAACTTGGTTCTCATGCGCTAGCAAATGCAATTACTTCCTACATTGGTTCTCATTCACAAAGCACAGAACTTAACCAGATTGCCGCAGACTTAGTGCCAGGCATCATAAACACTATGTGCCAGTCGATTGGCGGTGTTATGAAAGGCGATATATCTATTGAGCAAGCGGCTAAAAACGTTCTGGTTCAAGTTGTATCAACAGTCGCTACCACAGTTGTTCAAAAATATCTGGTTCCAGTCGTATCTAACTGGGTTGTTACTGGTTTAACTAATCTTGCAATTAATATCGCTGGTTCACAGATAGGCGGGCAAATAGGTGCTGTTATTGCTGGCCCTGTCGGCTATGTTGTCGGCGCTCTCGCCACTGCTGGTGTTAGCTGGCTTATCAACTCTATATTCGGTTAAGAGGTGATTCAAATGTACAATTACGATAACGAACTAGCAGACAAAGAAGCATCCCACGCCGCTTATGCTGACTACTACTTTCGTCTTAAATCTCTGGCTTGCACAATGTTTAAGTGGGAAGGACTGCCTGACAGTGTGAATGAACGATATCTCGAATATTGCCTGTTCACCTACGGTAAAGCTGTTTTCTTCAACCATGCAACCCGTGGCTATATGTGCCTGAATGGTGCACTTCGTGGAATCAACTTTTACAATGAGCCTATGTATATCAGGCCTATCAGCCCTGTGGAAACGTTCCCCGAATACGATATGAAGGACTGTGTACTTATCAGAAACACCCCCGATATGTATCCAACTTTCCTTACTACTATACGTTACACACGGGACTTGTACGATATCGACCAGACTATCAAAGTCAACATCGGCGCTCAGAAAACTCCTGTCCTGATTCTTACTGACACAAAGCAGAAACAGACCGCACAGGCTGTATATCAAAAGTACACTGGCAACACTCCTGTTATATACGGCATGAAAGGCACGTTTGACCCGAACAGTTTCATGGTTCTCCGCACAGATGCACCGTTCGTTGCTGGTCAGTTACAGGATATCAAGATTACGAAGTACAACGAGTACCTGTCTTTACTTGGTATCGGCATGGCAGACTTCAAACGTGAACGGCGAGTAACTGACGAGGTTGAACAGTTTGACCAGCAAGCAAATGCTCTAGCTTACATTGGCCTGTCCCAACGTAAACACGCTTGCAAACTTATCAATGATATGTTCGGACTGAACGTTTCTGTTCATCTGGCAAATCAGCCGTATATCACTGACGGTGACAAGTACAGCAAAAATGCTTCTACTATCTCCTATGTGCGTGCTAGGGATGGAGATGATAACGGGGGTGAGGAATAATGGCAACGTATACCATTGAACTGGGCAAACTGCTTACTCTCGATGGATTCGACATTGGCATGAAAGATTACCCTCTTCCGTCTTTTCTCAGTTCTGCCGGTGATATGCAAGCGTGGAGAGAAGCGCTGAACCAGAAAATAATTAACCACTACTATTTCAACGAGATTTGCTGTCTCCCGCCTGAGAGATTCAGATTCTTCCTGAACAACACTCTTAACGAGAAAATGCCTTACTTCAATATGCTATATGATGCTATGGCCGAGAAGTGGGAGTTCTACACTGGCGGCACTCTCACTGAGGTTGTAAAAGCTGACGGCACTAGTTCGGATAACGGCACTAAAACTGGTGCTGATGTGCTTGCTAGGTCTGGTATTGATACCACTGCCAATAGCAGTACCCAAAACAATTCTCATAACGATTACACCCTCAATGTTAATTCTGACACTCCTGCTCAGATGCTCAACATCGAGAGTGATATCGCAAATAACACCTACGCTTCCTCTGCTAACAAAAATAAAAATAACGGCACTAACACAGGTAACAGTAACAGCACAGATACCACCACTTATAACAGCAAAGAAACAACCACACTCGATGAACACACCACAGCAGACAGACAGCACAATGACAACCGGAACAGAACCGTGTCTGGCTTGAACAACAAGTCCTACGCAGAACTGTTCAAAGAATACTCTGAATCTGTACGCAATCTGGATTTAGAGGTTATCGACAGTTTGAAAGATTGCTTCATGGGAATTTTGTAAAGGAGTAAAACTATGGTCAACTTCATTAAGTCTGCTGACAGCAAAATCAAAATCAATGAAGATGTTTCCTACTTGCTGAACGATGCACTGCACGTCAATGCCGTTTTCACTGCTTCCGATGTTGTCAAAGCAAACAGTCCTGTCCTGCGTGTGAACCTGCCCAATGTCGGCAAGCACGCTGAACTGGGTTGGTACAACACCAGTTCCGAATATGCCGCAACTGCCGCCGCAAAGGTGAAGGATACTGTCAGTTCTGTTGACGGAATCCACGATATCACCATTTCTCTGAGTGCCGATACCGCCACTTCTAATGAGTACCATATCGAGGGCTGGATTAAACTGCCCTGAAAGGGGTGATATTTATGGATTTAGTCTCGCTGGCTAAATTCCTGAGCGCCCTGCTTAGGTGGGTGCTCGACTACTTCCATCTGTAAAGGGGTGTCACTATGCCGCTTACTCTTACTCCGTTGCCCTTCCTTCCTATTCCGGGCAAGTTTGACCTGAACACTTTCCTTCCGGGTTCTAGTGACTATGAGATTCTGGCACGAGTTGTGGAAACCTACAACAGCGCTGTGAAACAGTTCAATGAAATCATCGAGTTCTACGGTGACTACGATACTAAAATTGAACAACTGGAAACGAATTTTCAGAACAAGCTGGATACCTTTGAAAGTAAGGTAAACAACGAGAACGCACAGTTCAAAACTGATATCACTACACAGCAAAACAACTACCAGAAAGACATTGATGCCAAAATTGCACAGCTTAACACAACTGTTCAAGAGTGCTATACTGAGGTTCAGAAGCTCATTAACGGTGAGTATATCGAGACTTATGTACAGGCTCTTGCAACGTGGATTGACAACAACTTACAGGTAATGGTTTCCAAAATTGTGAAATACGTCTGGTTTGAAATCAACGAGGACGGCTATTTCATTACTTGGATTCCTGATACTTGGGACTTCATTGACTTTGACACAGAAATGAACCCCGATTCTGAGGACTATGGCAAACTTGCATTGCTCTGGCAACCGGAAGTCGTACAGTAACTTTGACGTGTGATAGGCACACTTCAATCCTATCGGGAGGGTGAACCTGGTGTTCTGGTTCAATGGGTGGACAGTTTATTATATGAAAGGGGTCAATAATATGGCTATTAAGAAGTATATTGGTGCTCGTTATACTCCTAAGTTCATGGGCGCTTGGGATAAGTCCAGCGAATACGCCGCTCTGAGCGTGGTCTATGCCAATGAACAGAGCTATGTCAGCCGCAAGACTGTTCCTGCAAACACTGAGATTACCAATACTGAGTTCTGGATTAAGAGTGCAGACTGGAATGCTCAGGTGACGCAGTACAACCAGAATGTTGAGCAGTATAAGGCGAATGTGGAGCGGTACAACCAGAACGTGGAGACGTACAATCAGGCTGTAGACCAGTTCTACGCTGATACACTTCACAGCTATGATACCAAGGCCGATATGGTAGCTGACCGCTCCCTGAAACTGGGTGACACTCTGCTGACGTGCGGCAATGCGGCTATCGGTGACGGTGGTGGTTCGTTCTATCAGGTTGTCGGCGAGACTTCTGCTAAGGCTGTGGCTCTGGAAAATGGGCTGTTTGCTCTGCCGTTCGAGTTCCAGCCCTATGATTACAGCGAATTTCAGGGCGAGGTTGATAAGGTGGTTCAGAGTTTCGGCACGAGTGTCGCTGAAATCAAGGCCGCAAGTCTGGGAACGTATGACAACGTTGCTAGGATGAAGGCTGACACCACTCTGAAAGCAAACACCACTGTCCTGACTACGGGTGAAGCTACTGTTGGTGACAACAGGGGCAGTTTTTACCGGGTACAGGAAACCAGTGACAGGGATGACGCTGTACCGCTGGACAACGGTAAGAAAGCTGTGCCGTTTAATCTGAATGTGGGTGCGGTCGCTGGTACTGCTCTGACTTTCAATGGCCGAAGCGATGCCGCAGCAGTGTGGAACGTGAAAGCTCCGGGTACGGTGACTATTCCTCTGAGCGTGAGCGCTGGTGGCGTTACTACAGTGTTTCTGGGTGTGCTGTATGGTGCAAGCCAGAGCAGTGTTGAAGTCACTCTGAATGTGAACAACACTGTTCAGCGAAAAATGACTTTCACTGACAGCGGTAATGCAACTCACGACAAGATTGTTGTGTATGCAATTACCGTGAAGCGCACTGACGGTTACTACTTTGGCAGTAGCACTGTAAGTAGCTGGACTACTGAGTACCAGTATGATACTGTCACTATTACTCAGAAGTTTGGTAACAATGCACCTGCTGAAACAGATACCGTAAGCTCTCCCTTTAATCAAGCCATCTGCACAATAACTCCGACCACAGACATAATCATTAAAAAAATAACCATTAAGACCAAGGAAAAAGTATTTTATACTTCTAACAGAGACCTTAAAATGCTCTCCATTAACAAGGTCAATGACGAAAACATGATTTTTGAAGCGGAAAACGAAGAAATCCCTGCAAACACTGTAAAAGCAATCGAGCTTAACACACCTCTTAGCCAGGGCGTACAGTATAGGCTTATTTTTGGTCTGGTTGTTAATCAAAGCTATATCCCCGAGTTTGCGGCGTGGGATGCTAATAAAGCACCGGCTGGACAGTACGGCGAAATCACGCTTTCTTATACATCCACCTCTAGCGGCGTAAACTTCGTTATGGAGTACGACGTAAAGCGTACAAGCTAATGAATTCAAGGGCTACGAAGAGTAGCCTTTTTTA
>ENA-OOXF01000966-OOXF01000966.1-human-gut-metagenome-genome-assembly--contig:-NODE-966-length-20318-cov-4.068203_pt1 | contig 20318 bp, 17 predicted proteins | sample MGYA00241586_ERZ501341 | MGnify/ENA primary metagenome ERZ501341 (study PRJEB25962, sample SAMEA2042985) | human gut metagenome | biome: human gut; feature: human-associated habitat; material: faeces... | reverse complement strand
GGTGTGAACGAGCTGCCGCTTTCGATGGTGCTCTCGTGGTACGAGCAGAAGGCGGTGTGCATCCTGCTGACGCTGCTGTATCTCGGCATCAAGGACATCCGCCTCGGTCCGACGCTGCCGGCGTTCCTCTCGCCGAACGTGCTCGACTACCTTGTCAAGAACTTTGGCATCGCGCCCATTACGACGCCAGAGGAGGACCTGAAGGCCATTCTGGGGTAAAACTGAAACGTACCCGCCGGTATTTTTTGCAGAGAAAGAAACGCAAAAATTAAGCGTGACTTTTGACGCGAGATCTGATAAAATAAAATAGTCTTGCGCAACAGCGGGGGAAAGAGAGAAATCAACAGGAGAGATCAATGAAAAAACAGTTTGACCTCAGCGCCGCGGCGCTGCACATTTTAGCGATGGCCTTCATGCTGCTCGACCACCTGTGGGCGACGCTTTTTCTTTCGCAGGAGTGGATGACCTGCGTGGGACGTCTCGCGTTCCCCATTTTTGCCTTCATGGCGGTGGAGGGCTACTTCCACACGCACAGTTTCAAAAAATACGCGCAGCGGATGCTGATTTTTGCGTTGCTGTCGGAAATTCCCTTTGACCTGATGTACGGCGGCACGTGGTTCTACCCTGTGCACCAGAATGTCATCTGGACGCTGCTCATCGGCCTTCTCGGCATTCGGGCGATGGAGGCCGTGCGGGAAAAGGGGAAGACATGGCTCTATCTTCTGACTTGCGTTGCGGTCACGGTGCTGGGCTTTGCGCTCGGCACGATCGGCATGGTAGATTATTACGGCATGGGCGTTTTGACGGTGTTTGTGTTCTATTTCCTCCGCGGCAGAGAGTGGTGGAAACTGCTCGGGCAGATCGCGGCGCTCTATTGGATCAATGTGTCGCTCATCGGAGGACAGATTTTCCCGATCGAGCTTTTCGGACTGGAGTTTGAGGTCTGCGAGCAGGGGCTTGCACTGCTCTCGCTCGTGCCCATCTGGCTCTACCGCGGGCGGCAGGGACACCACAGCAAGACATTTCAGTACGCCTGCTACGCGTTTTATCCAGTTCACATGCTCATCCTCGGCCTTATCCAGCTGTCCCTGTAACAATTGATGACAGAAAATGACACGGCGCGACAATGCTGTGTCATTTTTGTCATAAAATAGGGCGACGTGCCAAGCGCGAGACGTCGATCACTAGATTTGACGAAATAATTCAATAAAATGATTTCAATGAAAAACCGTTGATTTTACATATTTTGCCGCGGAAAATGTAAAAAAGTTTCAGTAAAGACGCTGTAGAGGAGAAACGCGGCGGAAGTTTGGCACACGTGTTGCTTTAGTGTAGTACAGAAATGCCTTGGTCGCTTGTCGCCGCAGCTTTTGAAAGTCGCTCGCAGGCTTCTTGCGTTGTACGATAAGTGGACCGGGGAGAATTAGGAGGAAAACTATGGAAGTCAACTATGGCCTACTGGCCCTGATCCCCCCCGTGGTCGCGATCACACTGTGCTTTGCGACCAAGCAGGTGCTTGTGTCCATGTTCGCCGGACTGTTTGCCGGTGCGCTGGTCATTTGCGGATGGAACCCGCTCAGCGCTGTCGCCTACACGCTGCAGACACTTGCAGACAACATGGCGGATAACGTGATCCTGCTGCTGTTCACGCTGTTCATGGGCGTCGGCATCTCGTTCATCTGGCGCCTCGGCGGCAGCTTCGCACTGGCGGAAGCGGCCAAGAGAAGATTCAAAAAGAGACGTTCCGTGTGCCTCGGTACCTGGGGCCTCGGTATGCTGTGCTCCGTGAACGACTGCCTGGTCGCCGCGGTCGACGGCAACGTGTTCCGCGATATCTGCAAGGATTACCGCATTTCTTCTGAAAAGTTCTCCTACGTGCTCGACTCCACAGCGGCTCCCGCGGCAGCGCTGTTCATCTCCGACTGGATCGCCTACCAGATCAGCATGATCGGCCAGGGCATCGACGCCGCCGGCATCGAGGGCGTCTCCGCCGTCAGCGCTTACATCAACGGCCTGCCGTTCAACATGTACTCCATCCTGACGCTCATCTTCGTCGGCATGATGATGTACACCGGCCGCGACTACGGCCCGATGCTCAAGGCTGAGGTTCGCGCGCTCACCAAGGGCGAGTTCGTCTCTCCCACTGCCAAGCCCATGCTGAACGTCGGTTCCGAACTCGGCGAGGCCAAGAAGACCAAGCCCATGATCCGCAGCTTCGTGCTCCCCATTGCCGTCGCTTTCGTGATCATCATCAGCGGCATCCTTTACACCGGCATCACCAACCCTGACCGCACCGGTTCCGGCCTCATGGCTATCCTTGATGCGTGCGACGCGCAGCTCGCGCTCTATTGGGGCTCTTTCGGCATGGCAATCACCGGCATCGTTGTTGCACTTGCCTCCAAGATCATGTCTTTTGAAGAGACCATGACCACCGTCGTCGACGGCTTCAAGCTCATGAGCATGACCGGCGCGATTCTCGTGCTCGCGTGGTCCCTCGGTTCTGTCACCAAGAGCATGGGCCTCGGCAACTTCGTTGCGACCTATGTCGGCGGCAACGTTCCGACCGGACTTCTGCCGCTGCTGGTTCTCGTCTGCTCCTGCCTCGTCGCGTTCGCGACCGGTACGTCCTGGGGCACGATGGCCATCATGACCCCGCTCGCCATCCAGCTCGGCTACGCCGTCACCGGCGACGTGCTGTTTGCCACCGGTATGACCGGCGCAGTTCTCTCCGGCGCGATCTTCGGCGACCACTGCTCCCCCGTGTCCGACACGACCGTTATGGCGTCCATCTTCTCCGGCGCGGATCACATTGACCACGTCGGTACGCAGGTGCCCTATGCCGCTACCGTCATCTCCGTCATCGCGGTGCTGTATGTAATCTTCGGTTTCACCGAGCTCTCCCCGTTCATCCTGCTCCTCATCGGCGTTGTGGCGCTGTACTTCCTGCAGATCATCCTGCACAAGTATTCGATGAAGAAGTACAACATCGACCCGAACTACACGAAGTACATGACCGAGGACCACAAGAAATAATTGCACATACTCTCTCATCTCTCTCATCCCTTTGCACACGTGAAAAAGCGCTGCCGAAAGGCGGCGCTTTTTTGCGCTCTTTTCGGAACGTTCACAATTTGTTTATTGACATTGGAATGGAAACAACTATAATGATGACGTTCTAAAATTAGAAGATTATCATTCGATGACGAGCGAGCGCGGCGCGTGACCGAATGAGGTCGGAAAGGAACCGATATGATGCCGAAGGAACCGATGCGCGGGGCAACGCTTTTCAGCCACGCCAACAAGATGACACAGGCATATCACATTATGTTAACTCCACTGTGCAAGGAGACCGGCCTGCCGCCGCTGGCGCTGGACATTCTGCTCTTTCTCGCCAACAATCCCGAGCACAACACGGCGAAGGACATCTGCCGTATGCGCGGGCACAAACCGGGTATCGTCTCCGTGCATGTGGAAAGACTGGTGAATGACGGTCTTCTCGAGCGGCGGGAGATGCCGGGCGACCGGCGGCAGACGCGGCTTATCTGTACGGAAAGAGCGCAGGATATCATCACGCGCGGACGGGAGATCCAGTGGAAGTTTGGGCTTCGTCTGATGGAGGGGATTTCAAAGGAAGACCATGAGATAATGCGCCGTTGCTTTGAAAGGATCGACATCAACCTGGATGAGATCTGCAAGGGCGGACGCTGAAAGCGCTTAGAAGAATCAGGAGAACAACAATGCTGAAATTACTCAAAAACATGCGCCGTAAAGAGGTGCTCATGGTGCTGCTGTGCACCGTGCTTGTGGCGGTGCAGGTCTACTTTGACCTGCGGCTGCCGGATTACATGACCGATCTGACGACGCTCATCAAAACGTCGGGGGCGACGGCGGATATCCTGTCCGTCGGCGCGAAAATGCTTGGCTGCACGCTCGCAAGCGCCGTGCTGGCCGTGGGCTGCGGGTATCTCGCGGCCAAGGCGGCGTCGGGCTTCAGCTTCACGGTGCGCGAAAAGCTCTTCCGCCACGTGATGGACATCGGCAGCGAGGAGATGCAGGACTTTTCTGTCGCCAGCCTCATCACGAGAACGACGAACGACATCACGCAAATTCAGATGATCGTGGCGATGGGCCTGCAGATGATGATCAAATCGCCGATCATGGCCGTGTGGGCCATCATCAAAATTCTCGGCAAGAGCTGGGAGCTCTCCGCCGTGACAGCGGCATTCGTCGTGGTCATCTGCGTGACGGTGATAACGGTGATGAGCATCTGCATCCCGCGTTTCCGCATCGTGCAGAAGCTGACCGACCAGATCAACCGTGTGGCGCGCGAAAACCTGACGGGCATCAACGTGGTGCACGCGTTCAACGCCGAGCAGTACCAGAACGACAAGTTCAACAAGCCGAGCCTTGACATGATGAATGTGCAGGTAAAGAACCAGAAGCTCTTCGCCCTCGTCCAGCCGACGATGACGCTCGGTATGAACGGCCTGGCGCTCACGATCTACTGGCTGGGTGCGGCGCTCGTCAACAACATCGCGCTGACCGATTCCGCAGCGCGCCTCACGATGTTCAGCGACGTGCTGGTGTTCAGCACGTATGCAACCTACGTGGTGATGTCTTTTATGATGCTCGTGATGATCTTCATGCTGCTGCCGCAGGCGCAGGTCTCGGCCGAGCGTATCAACGAGGTGCTCGAGCGCAAGGCGAATATCCGCGAGGGCAGCGTGAGCGAATGCAAAGAGCACGGCACAGTGGAGTTCAAAAACGTTTCGTTCCGCTATCCGCACGCTTCGGAGGATGAGCTTTCGAACATCAGCTTCCGTGTGAACAGGGGCGAGACGCTTGCCGTCATCGGCGCGACGGGCAGCGGCAAGACGACACTTGTGAGCCTGATCCCGCGCTTTTACGATGCGACGGAGGGCGAGGTGCTTGTCGATGGCGTGAACGTCAGGGACTACACGTTCGACACACTCTACAACAAGCTCGGCTACGTGACGCAGAAGGCGGTGCTCTTCGCCGGCAGCATCCGCGACAATGTCTACTTTGGCGAGAGCGAAGCGCCGGCGGACGATGAGGGCCTTGCGCAGGCCGTCGAGCTTTCGCAGGCGAAGGAGTTTGTCGACAAGCTCCCCGACGGCACGCAGCACCATGTGGCGCAGATGGGCCGCAACATGTCCGGCGGCCAGAAGCAGCGCCTTTCCATCGCCCGCGCGCTGGCGAGAAAACCGGAGATCCTCGTCTTCGACGATTCGTTCTCCGCTCTGGACTACCGCACGGATGCGAAGCTGCGCGAGGGGCTATCCAAGCAGCTGCACGACACGACGAAGATCATCGTCGCGCAGCGCATCAGCACCATCCGCCACGCAGACAAGATCATCGTGCTCGACCGCGGCGAGGCTGTGGGCATCGGCACGCACGAAGAGCTGATGAAAAACTGTGACGTTTACCGCGAGATCGCGACCTCCCAGCTCAGCGTTGCGGAACTGGCTAAAGGAGGCGAGAAAAAATGAAAAAGAAAAACAGCAATCCCGTCGGCGCGCTCAAGCGCACGGGCGCGTATATGAGCTCGAGCATGGGCATTATCATTTTTGCCCTCGTGCTGGCGGCGCTGAGCGCCGTGATGACGATCATCGGCCCCGACAAGATCGGCAAAATGGCGACCATTATGTCCGACGGCCTCTTCACCGGCATTGACCTCGCCGCCATTGCGAAGATCGGCGTGTTCCTTGCCATTATTTACTGCCTGAGCGCACTGTTTGGCTTCATCCAACACTATATCATGGCGGTCGTGACGCTGAAAATGTCCTACCGCATGAGAGGTGAGCTCTCGGAAAAGATCAACCGCGTGCCGCAGAAGTATTTCAACACCACCTCGCAGGGCGACATTTTGAGCCGCATCACAAACGATGTGTCAACGCTCCAGCAGGGACTTACCAACAGCCTGCCGACCATCATCAGCGCCGCGACGCAGTTTGTCGGCTGCCTTATTATGATGTTTGTGACCGAATGGCGCATGGCGCTTGTCGCACTGTGCATCACGCTCCTTGGCATGGTGCTGATCGTCGCCATCGTGTCGAAGTCGCAGCGCTACTTCACCGCGCGGCAGAAGAGCCTCGGCGAGCTCAACGGCTATGTCGAGGAGATGTATTCCGGCCATGAGGTCGTGCGCATCAGCCGCGCAGTCGATAAGGTCCTCGACCACTTCGACGGCCTGAACGCGGCGGTCTATGACGCAAACTGGCGCTCGCAGTTCCTCTCCGGTGTGATGCAGCCGCTCATGAACGTGATCGGCAACCTCTCGTATGTTGCCGTGTGCGTGTTCGGCTCGGTGCTGGCCATCAATGGCACGATCGAATTCGGCGTCATCGTCTCGTTCATCCTGTATGTGCGCCTCTTCACCACGCCTCTGACGCAGATCGCTCAGGGTATGACGAATTTGCAGACGGCCTCCGCCTCCGCGCACCGCATTTTCGACTTCCTCGAAAGTGAAGAGCTCGGCGACGAGAGCGACAAGACCGAGAAGCTCGACGCCGTGCGCGGCGCGGTAACGTTCGACCACGTGCGCTTCAGCTATCCCGATTCGCCCGACAAGATCATCATCAAGGATTTCTCCGCCGAGGTCCATCCGGGCCAGAAGGTCGCTATCGTCGGCCCCACCGGCGCGGGCAAGACCACGATGGTGAACCTCCTGATGCGCTTTTTCGAGGTCAACAGCGGCCACATCACGATCGACGGCGTGCCGACGACCGACCTGCGCCGCGAGGATGTGCACCAGCTCTTCGGTATGGTCCTGCAGGATACGTGGCTCTTTGAGGGCACGATCCGCGAGAACCTGGTCTATAACATGGAGGGTATCACGGACGAGCAGCTCGAAACGGTCTGCAAGGCCTGCGGCCTTGACAAATTTGTCCACTCGCTGCCACAGGGCTTTGACACCGTGCTCAGCGAGAGCACGACCATCTCGGCGGGACAGAAGCAGCTTTTGACCATCGCCCGCGCGATGCTCCAGAATGCGCCGATGCTGATCCTCGACGAGGCAACGTCCTCGGTCGATACGCGCACGGAACTTCTCATTCAGCGCGCGATGGACGAGCTGACGAAGGGCCGGACGAGCTTTGTCATCGCCCACCGCCTGTCGACCATCAAGAACGCCGACCTCATCCTCGTGATGCGCGACGGCGACGTCATCGAGAGCGGCACGCACGAGCAGCTGATGGAGCAAAACGGCTTCTACGCTGAGCTCTACAACAGCCAGTTCGCGCAGGCGTCGTAAAGAAAAACCAGCGCAGGTGAGCCTGCGCTGGTTTATATTTTCTGCGGAAGAAGTTAAAAGAAAGTTTATTGCTGAACCGGGAAACGGTGGTATAATAAGGAACATTCAAGGGCTGACAAAGCCCGCACCGCGAAAGGAAGCGGAAACATATGAATTGGTTTCAGGAATTGCTGTCGAATCCCTTTTTGCTCATCGGTCTCTCGTCGTGGTTCTGGGCGCAGCTCATCAAGACGATCATCCATGCCATTGTGACGAAGAGCATCGACTTTACGCGCCTGATCGGCGACGGCGGGATGCCGAGCGGCCATTCGGCCACGGTCTCGTCGCTCGCGACCGCGGCGGCGCTCGTCTACGGGCTCGGTTCGTTTGAATTCGCGATGGCGTTCATCTTCGCCATCGTCGTCTGCAAGGACGCGATGGGCGTCCGGCTCGAAACGGGGCGGCAGGCCGTTATCATTAACGACATCGTCGAGGCGTTCAACTCGCTCGCGTCGGAAAAGCTTCCGGAGGCGAAGCTCAAGGAGTTCGTCGGCCACACGCCGCTGCAAGTCATCGCCGGTATTCTGCTCGGCGTGGCGAACACATTTATCATGTACTACTGCGTACTGTGAGGGAAAGTACATGACGCTTTTTATTAACTGCTGCCCGCGCGGAGAATCGCGCACGGAAAGACTGGCCTGCGCACTGCTCAGGACGCTCGGCGAATACGAGGAGCTGCGCCTTTATGACGAGCCGCTGCACCCGCTGGGGCGCGCGGACATCGCAAAGCGCGACGCGCTGCTCGCGGAAAAGAAGTATGACGATGAAATGTTCCGTTACGCCCGTCAGTTCGCCGCGGCGGACAGAATTGTCATCGCTGCGCCGCTGTGGGATCTGTCGTTTCCCGCGCAGCTCAAGGTGTATTTGGAGAATATCTATGTCACGGGCATCGTGACGAAGTACAGCGAGGCGGGCAAGCCCGTCGGCCTGTGCCGCGCAAACGAGCTCTACTATGTCACGACCAGCGGCGGGCCGTTTGACGGCCGCTTTGGCTACGACTACTGGAAGACCATCGCGCAGGACTGCTTTGGCATTCCGACCGTCAAGCTCCTGGAAGCCGAAAACCTCGACATCGTGGGCGCAGACGCGGAAAAGATCGTCGACGATGCCATCAAGGCCTACGGCCCTGCGTAAAATCAAACTTGTATAGCAAAAAAGCTCCGTGCCTTGGCACGGAGCTTTTTTATCGGGAAAAATCAGTTAGCGCTGCTCTGCTCGCTTTCGGGCAGGAGGTTCGTCATGCTCTTGAGGCCGATGGCGAGTGTGGACATGTTGTGCAGCAGCGCCGAGGTCGTCGGCGGCAGGATACCAAGCACGCCGAGCACGATGAGCGAGAAGTTGAAGCCCACGATGAAACGGTAGTTGCGGTGGATGCGGGCCATGAGCTCCTGGCTGAGAGAGCGCAGCGTGACGAGCGCGAACAGATCCTCGGACGAGATGGTGATGTCCGCGATCTCGCGCGCGATGGCGGCGCCGGTCGAAATGGCGATGCCGGCATCGGCCTCGGACAGGGCGGGGGAGTCGTTCACGCCGTCGCCGATCATGATGACCTTGCGGCCCGCGGCCTTTTCGCTGCGGACGAACGCGGCCTTGTCCTCGGGCAGCACTTCGGCGTAGACGTCGTCGACGCCGACCTCAGCGGCGACGGCTTCGGCAGTCTTGCGGCTGTCGCCGGTCATCATCACGACCTTGTCGATGCCGAGCTCGTGCAGCGCGCGCACGGCGGCTTTCGCCTCCTTGCGCAGGGGGTCATGAATGCAGATGACCGCGGCGAGCTCGCCCGCGATACAAAGGTACAGGTGCGAATACTCGGGCGGGAGCGATTCAAACTTGTCCTCTTCGCCCTCCGGCACGCGGCAGCCCTCGTCCTCGAAGACGAAGTGTGCGCTGCCGATGAGCACTGTTTTCTCGTCCACCATGCTCGAAATGCCGTGTGCCACGACGTACTGGACCTGAGAGTGATACTCCTCGTGCGTCAATCCGCGGTCCCTGGCCTCGGCCACGACGGCGTTGGCGATGGAATGGGGATAGTGCTCTTCGAGGCACGCGGCGAGGCGGAGCATCTCGCTTTCCTCATTGCCGCCGAAGGTGACGATTCTCGCAACCTTGGGCGTGGCGTAGGTGAGCGTGCCGGTCTTGTCAAAGACGATGGTGTTCGCCTGGGCGACGGCTTCGAGGAAGCGCCCGCCCTTGACGGAGATGTGATGGCTGCTGCTCTCGCGCATGGCAGAGAGCACCGCGATGGGCATGGAGAGCTTGAGCGCGCAGGAGAAGTCGACCATCAGCACGGCCAGCATCTTTGTGACGTTGCGCGTGATAAGATAGGTCAGGATCGTGCCGCCGAGCGTATAGGGTACGAGCCTGTCGGCAAGGCGCGAGGCCTTGTCCTCAGCCGTGGATTTGAGCTTTTCCGACTCTTCGATCATGCGCACGATGCGGTCATAGCGGCCGCCGCCGAGCGCCTTTTCCACGCGCACGACACACTCGCCCTCTTCGGCGACGGTGCCTGCGTAGACATAGCTGCCCTCGCGCTTGGGGACGGGCATGGACTCGCCCGTCATGGACGCCTGATTGACCATCGCCTCGCCGGAGACGACCTTGCCGTCGAGCGGGATGAGGCTGCCGGTGCGGACAACGACGCAGTCGCCCGCCTGAATATCGCCGATGGGAACGAGCGTTTCCGTCTCGCCCGTCTTGAGCCAGACGTGGTCGACGTTGAGCGACATCGCGCCCGCGAGGTCCGCGACGGACTTCTTGTGCGTCCAGTCCTCAAGGATTTCGCCGAGGCGGAGCATGAACATCACAGAGCTTGCCGTCGAGAAGTCGCCGCGCACCATCGACACGGTGACGGCGGTGGCGTCGAGCACGGCGACGGAGAGCTTGCCGTGCAGCAACGCGGAAAGACCCTCGCGGATGTACTTGATCGAGTGATAGATGGCGAGCGCCGTGGTGACGGGGAGCGGGAAGAAGAGCTTCGAGATCACGCGGCGGATCACCGTCCACGAGAGTTTGTCTTCAAATTCACGGTTGAGTTTGCGCGTCGTATGGTCGGGGACAAGGTCCATTGTTTCGGCCTTGTCGAACGAGAACGCCGCGAGCGCGTGCACGAGCGCGGCGCGGTCCGCGCGGTAAACGATCACGGCGTCCTGCGTGCGGTCAAAGACCGAGACCTCTCGCACGCCGTCCACATTGCGCAGATAATATTCCAGAACGTCCGCCTGATGCAGCGTCATGCGGCGGCAATTCAGATGCACGCGTATGCGCCCGGCGGATTCGTGCAGAATTTTGCATTTCATAGTGTATCAATTCCTCCGAAAGTGAAAGAGAGCCGCGCGTCGCGGCTCTCCTGCGATTTATTCCTCGTCCGCTTTTTCCTCGGACGCGTCCTCAATGACTTCGGCGTCCTCTTCCGCTGCGCGGCGCTCGTTGATGTCCTTGGCGTCGGCGTAGACGTCCTCAGCATCCTCACGGACGTTCGTGACGGCCTGCATCACGCAGTCCTTGGCACGCAGTACCGCGGCGGTGGTGTGAGAGTAGACCTTTTTGGCATCCTTGCTGGAAAGGATCTTGAGGCCGGCGGTGCCGAACAGCACGCCTGCTGCAAATAAACCGAGATGTTTCATTGAAAAAACCTCCTGTTAGTATGAATTAGAGCTCTTTAACATAGTGGGAATATAACATAACGCCGTTTCAAATGCAAGTAGCGAAATGTTAAAATTTGACGGAGAATGGAAACCGCGGATTTGTTATGTTTTTTCAGATGTTCGCGCGCTCGTCCCAGAGCGTCAGCGTACCTGATTGCAGCGTTTTCGGAACGTCGATGATGCGCTGGTTCGACGAGCCGCGAAAGCGCAGCGAGATATCGTGCAGCGCGTCCACATAGCGCCCGTCGACGAGCACATCGAGCAGTGACAGCAGCTCATCCGTCACCTCGCAACGCGGGTGCGCGGCGGGATCGTGCAGCTCCTCCCACGTAAAGCCCGTGAACGACCAGATCGTCTTTTGCGGCAGCTCACGCCTCACGCGGCGGAGAAACGGCAGCAGTGCGCGCTGATTTTTAGGCTCGAACGGCTCGCCGCCGAGCAGCGTGAGACCATTGATATAATCGGGGGAGAGCAGGCGGATGAGCTCGTCCTCCGTTTCACTCGTGAAGGGCTTGCCGTAGCAGAAGTCCCACGTCTGCGGCTGGAAGCAGTTTTCGCAGTGGTTCGTACAGCCGGAGACGAACAGCGTCACGCGCACGCCAAGGCCGTTGGCGATGTCGCAGTTTTTGATCTCGCCATAGTGCATGGAAAATGACCTCCTTATCAGAAAAAGGTGGGAGCGCGGTGCGCTCCCACCTAAACAGCAATTTTATGGCGCAGCCTTACAGATGCAGCACGCGCTCTTTGATCTCCTGCGTGCGGCCCTGGTTCCAGAACTGAGTGCCGATGTAGCCGCAGGTACGGCGGGCGACGTTCATCTTGTCCTGGTCGGTGTTGCCGCACTTCGGGCAGCGCCAGATGAGCTTGCCGCCCTCCTCGACGATGTCGATCTCACCGTCCCAGCCGCAGACCTGGCAGTAGTCGGACTTCGTGTTGAGCTCGGCGTAGATGATGTTGTCGTAGATGAACTTCATCACCTGCAAAACCGCTTCAAGGTTCTGCTGCATGTTGGGCACTTCGACATAGCTGATCGCGCCGCCGGGGGAGAGGTGCTGGAACTGCGCCTCGAACTTGAGCTTGGTGAACGCGTCGATCTTTTCCGTCACGTGGACGTGGTAGGAGTTCGTGATATAGCCCTTGTCCGTCACGCCCTCGATCACGCCGAAGCGCTTTTGCAGGCACTTGGCGAACTTGTAGGTCGTGGACTCGAGCGGCGTTCCGTAGAGGGAGTAGTCGATGTTTTCGGCGGTTTTCCACTCCTTGCACTTGTCGTTCATCTTCTGCATGATCGAGAGGGCGAAGGGCGTTGCGCTGGGGTCGGTGTGGCTCTTGCCGGTCATGTACTTCACGCACTCGTAAAGGCCCGCGTAGCCGAGCGAGATCGTGGAATAGCCGTCGTAGAGGAGCTTGTCGATGGGCTCACCCTTTTTGAGTCTTGCGCACGCGCCGTACTGCCAGAGAATGGGCGCCGCGTCGGAGAGCGTGCCCTTCAGGCGGTTGTGGCGGCACATCAGGGCCTTATGGCACAGCTCAAGGCGTTCGTCAAACAGCTGCCAGAACTTGTCAAAATCGCCGCCGCTGGACAGTGCCACATCCACCAGATTGATGGTGACAACACCCTGGTTGAAGCGGCCGTAGTATTTGGGCTTGCCGGTCTCGGGGTCCACATAGGGGGTCAGGAAGCTGCGGCAGCCCATGCAGGTGTAGCAGTGGCCCTCGCCGTTTTTGTCCACCTTCAGCTCCAGCATCTTCTTTTCAGAGATATAGTCCGGCACCATGCGCTTGGCGGTGCACTTGGCAGCCAGCTCAGTCAGGTAGTAGTAGGGAGTGCCAGGGCGGATGTTGTCCTCCTCCAGCACATAGATCAGCTTGGGGAAGGCGGGGGTGATCCACACACCGGCCTCGTTCTTCACACCCTGATAGCGCTGGCGGATGGTTTCCTCAATGATGATGGCCAGGTCGGCCTTTTCCTGAGGGTTCCGGGCCTCACCCAGATACATGAACACGGTGATGAAGGGGGCCTGACCGTTGGTGGTCATCAGGGTGACGACCTGATACTGGATGGTCTGCACGCCGCGCTTGATCTCCTCACGAAGCCGCTTTTCAACGATCTCAGAGAGCTTCTCCTCGCCGGGGTCGATGCCCAGATCCTGCATCTCTGCCTCGACATCGCGGCGGATCGACTGCACGGGCTGTTCCTCAAGCATCCGGGCAAACAGCCCCACCAGCTCCTCCTTGCTCTTTCCGGCGAAACGGTCTTCGGAAGACTCCTCGCCGGCGGCACGCTCGGCGGCGTCCTCCTCGGCGGTTGCCTCGTCCAGTTCGAGTCCGGCGCTCCGCGCGGCCAGGGCGGCATCCTCGTCCGAGAAATCGACCTCTACATTGGCCGGAGCCTCGTCCTCATCGGCTTCCGTCTCCACAGGCTCCGCCACGGGTTTGATCCGGGCACGTTTGGGACGCGGCTGCGCCGGGTCGGCCTGGGTCTCCGCAGGTGCGGACAGTTCGGGTTGTACGGCATCAGCAGCCGTTTCGGGAGCAGCTTGCACATCCTCAGCCACGGGGCTGACTTGCTCCTCGGGAGCAGGAAGGTTCGGTTTTTCAGTAGCCATTTGAGTACGCGTTTTTAACCCGTGCGAACACGAGAGTACATAAATCTCGCAAATATACTTATTTTTCCCCGTCCGCCGAAGGTTTTCACCGGAAAATTCGTATCTTCGCACAAGATAACAAACCGCCTCCCGCATCGGCCGGGAAGTACGAACCGAAACCATGAACCACCGCATCCTGCTGGTCGATGACGAGATCGACATCCTCGAATTCGTGCGCTACAACCTCGTGCGCGAAGGCTACGAGGTCTACACGGCGCAGAACGGGGCCGAAGCGCTCGAAACGGCCGCCCGCTGCCGCCCGCACCTCATCCTGCTCGACATGATGATGCCCGTAATGGACGGCGTGGAGACCTGCCGGGCCATACGCCGCGACCCGGCGCTGCGCGACACGATGGTCGTCTTCCTCTCGGCCCTGGGCGAGGAGGAGCAGCAACTCGCGGGATTCGACGTCGGAGCCGACGACTACCTGACCAAACCGATCCGCATGAAACTGCTGATCAGCCGCATACAGGCCATCCTGAAGCGAGTGGACGCTTCGCCCGCCACCCCCGGCGCCGAAGCCCGCAAGGAGGGCATCACGGTGGATCGGGAGCGCTACACCGTGATCCGCAACGGCGAGGAGATCACCCTTCCGCGCAAGGAGTTCGCACTGCTCGACCTGCTCTGTTCGTCGCCCGGGAAACTCGTCACGCGCGAGGAGATCTACGCGAAGATCTGGGGCAGCGACGTGGTGGTCGGCGACCGAACGATCGACGTGCACATCCGCAAGCTGCGCCAGAAGATCGGCGACGAACGCATCGTCACGGTCAAGGGCATGGGGTACAAATACGAGCCCTGATCCCGCCGACAAGGCACCCGCCCTTCCTGCCATGTCGGGATGCCGGACGGGCTGCTCCGCCGCTACGCTCCGATCCGGTCCGCAGGAGTTGCGGTCGGGCCGAAGCGGGAGAAGGCCGCACCGGGAGAAAACGGTCCGCATTCCGGCCCGGAATCAAGCGCTCCGCTTCCCGCCCGAAAAACGGCGTCACCCCCCCGGAACCGCATTCAAACCGTTTTGGGAACCTCTTTCGTCCCGTCCGCACACCGGGTTTGCGGACCAAACGGACACATCCCCGACGGAATCCGACAAAAAACAGAGAAAAAACCGGCGCACGCATAACGATCCGCAAGTATTTTTTCCTTAAATTTGCATATTCGTAAAAATACACATATATTTACTTATGATTCGTGAAATCATCACCGTCGGACTCGGCGGCGCGGCCGGGAGCATCGTCCGCTACCTGGTCTCCTACGGCCTGCTGGCCGGGCATACGCTGCTGGGATTCCCCGCCGGAACGTTCACGGTCAATGCCGCGGGATCGCTGGTCATCGGGTTTTTGCTCGCGCTCGCACCTTCGGCATCGGCATCGCAATTGCTCGTCGTGGGGTTCTGCGGAGGGTTCACCACCTTCTCGACCTTCTCGGCCGATGCCGTGCGGCTGCTCCGCGCCGGCGACTACGGACCGGCGGCCGACGTGGCCCTGAGCGTGGCGGTATGCATCGCCTTCGCCGCGCTGGGCATGTGGATCGGCGCACAACTGAAAAACTGAAAACTCAAAAAATAGAACACTATGGTAATTTTGGTATTGAACTGCGGCTCGTCCTCGATCAAGTATCAGGTCATCGACATGGAGGCCGCATCGAGCAAACTGCTCGCTAAAGGCATCGTCGAGCGCATCGGCCTTCCCGAGGGCGACCTCGTGCACAAACCCGTCGGCAAGGAGCCGTTCGAACTCCGCCAGCCGATTCCCGACCACACGACCGGCATCCGCCTGGTGCTCGACGCCCTGACGGACCCGCAGCACGGCGTCATCCGCTCGCTCGACGAGGTGAAGGCCGTCGGCCACCGCGTGGCACACGGCGGCGAATACTTCCCCGAGAGCTGCCTGGTCACCGAGGAGGTCAAGGAGAAGATCCGCTCGCTGTTCGAAATCGCCCCGCTGCACAACCCCGCCAACCTCGAGGGTGTACTCTCGATCGAGAAGGTGCTTCCGGGCGTACCCCAGGTGACGGTCTTCGACACGTCGTTCCACCAGACCATCCCGGCCGTGAACTACATGTACGCCCTGCCGCACGCCTACTACGACAAATACCGCGTGCGCAAGTACGGCTTCCACGGCACGAGCCACCGCTACGTCGCCCGCATCGGCGCCGAACTGGCCGGTCTCGACTTCGAGAACTCGAAGATCATCCCCTGCCACATCGGCAACGGCGCCTCGGTGACGGCCGTCCTCAACGGCAAGTCGTTCGACACGTCGATGGGCTTCTCGCCCCTGGACGGTCTGGTCATGGGCACGCGCTGCGGCTCGGTGGATGCCAGCGCCGTCACCTACATCGGTGAAAAGGAGGGCATGACCTATGCCGAGCTGAACGAGATGATGAACAAGCGCTCGGGCGTGCTGGGCCTCACGGGGCTGTCGAGCGACATGCGCGACATCGACCGCGCCTACGACGAGGGCAACCCCGAGGCCATCCTGGCCCGCGACATGCACTACCGCCGCATCAAGAAGTTCGTCGGCGAATATGCGGCCGAGATGGGCGGCGTCGATCTGATCGTCTTCACGGGCGGCGTGGGCGAGAACTCGTCCGAGATGCGCGAATCGGTCTGCGAAGGGCTCGAATTCATGGGCGTACACTTCGACAAGGCCGCCAACCAGGGAGCGCGCGGCGTGAACAAGATGCTCTCGACCCCCGACTCGAAGGTCAAGGTGGCCATGATCGCCACCAACGAAGAGTTGGTCATCGCAACCGATACGTACAACCTCGTAAAATAAACACACAACCATGATTCAACATCTTACAGAAATCGTCGAAGAGGCGAGAAAAAGAGGCAGGAAACGCCTGGCCGTAGCCTACGGACAGGATTCGCACACGCTGGAAGCGGTCTACGAGGCCTACAAGGAGGGTCTCGTGGAGCCGACGCTCTACGGCGACAAGAAGGTGATCGAGGAGGTCTGCCAGACGAGCGGGCTCGATCTGAAGGCATTCAACATCGTCGATGAGTCGAACGACGTGAAGTGCGTGCAGCAGGCCGTTGCCGCCGTCGTTGCGGGCAACGCCGACGTGCTGATGAAGGGTCTGGTATCGACCGACAAGTACATGCGCGGCATCCTCAACAAGGAGGCCGGACTCTTCCCGCCGAAGGGCGTGCTGAGCCACGTGTCGATCGTCGAGATGCCCTGCTACCACAAGCTGCTTGTCATCTCGGACGTGGCGGTGATCCCCCTGCCCGACTTCAAGCAGAAGACCGTACAGATCGGCTACCTCGCCCGCACGGCCAATCTGCTGGGCATCACCACGCCGAAGATCGCCTGCATCGCCCCGTCGGAGCAGCTGCTTCCGAACGTCATCTCCTCGACCGAGGGCGCGCTGCTGGCCAAGATGGCCGACCGCGGACAGCTGGGCAACGTGATCGTGGACGGTCCGCTGTCGCTCGACGTGGCCCTCTACAAGGAGGTCGCCGAGCACAAGAAGGTGAAGGGTTCGTCGGTTGCGGGCGATCCGGACTGCCTGCTCTTCCCGAACCTCGAGTCGGCAAACGTCTTCTTCAAGTCGGTATCGCACCTGTGCGGCGGCGAGCTCGCAGCCATGGTCATGGGTACGAAGGTTCCGTGCGTGCTCACCTCGCGCGGCGACACGAGCAAGACGAAACTCTTCTCGATCGCGCTGGCTTGCCTCGCGGCGAAATAGCTCTTCCGGGCCGGCCGGACCCGCACCTTCCGGCCACCTTCAAACTCCTCAACCTAAAACAACCTACAACGAACCGAGAAATTTATGGGATACAAAGTATTGGCAATAAATCCCGGCTCTACTTCCACAAAGGTCGCCCTCTATGACGAGGAGCGGCCTTTGTTGGATCTGACCCTGCGTCACACGACCGAAGAACTCACCCGATTCACCGACATCATCGACCAGCTCGACTGGAGACGCGGTCTGATCCTCTCCGCCCTGCGTGAAAAATCGTTCGACATCAAGGAACTTTCGGCGGTCATCGGCCGCGGAGGACTCATCCGACCGATCCCGGCCGGCGTCTACGAGGTCAATTCGCGGATGCGCTACGACCTGCGGAACGCCCAGATGAAGCACGCCTGCAACCTCGGCGGCCTGCTGGCCGCACAGATCGCCCACATGGCCGGGGTCAAGGCCTACATCGCCGACCCGCCCGTGGTGGACGAGATGGACGACGTGGCCCGCATCACGGGCATGCCGATGTGCCCGCGCAAGTCGGTCTTCCATGCCCTCAACCAGAAGGCCACGGCCTGCCTGCACTGCGAGCGCACGGGCCTCGTCTACGAAGAGTCGAACCTGATCGTGGCCCACATGGGCGGCGGCATCTCGGTCGGCGCACACCGTCAGGGAAAGATCGTCGATGTGAACAACGCCTTGGACGGCGACGGGCCCTTCGCTCCGGACCGCGCGGGCAGCATTCCCTCGAGCGACCTGATCAAGATCTGCTTCTCGGGACAGTACACCCGCGAGGAGCTGCTCAAATACATCTCGAGCAAGGGCGGCATGGTCGCCTACCTGGGAACGAACTCCGTCATGCAGGTGATGGAGCGCATCGAGCAGGGAGACCAGCGGGCCAAGAAGGTGCTCGACGCCCTGTGCTACAACGTATCGAAGCAGATCGGAGCCATGGCCACAGCCCTTGCCGGGCGCGTGGACGGCATCATCCTCACGGGCGGCATCGCCTACAACGAGCCGGTCGTGAACTACATCCGCGAACACTGCGCCTTCATCGCACCGGTCACGGTCTACCCCGGCGAGAACGAGCTGGAGTCGCTGGTGGCCAACGCGCTGGTCGTGCTGCGCGGCACGATCGAGCCGAAGGTCTACAAATAACAGCAGGGAAAGCGGGCGGCCCTACAGCCGCCATACGGAAACAGGTCGTCCGTCAGCGGGCGGCCTGTTTTTTCATGAGGTCGCACAACAGCCCGAAGGCCTCGAGGCGGAAGAGCACGGAAAGCCCCACATAGGCCGCCGCGCCGACCAGAAGCTGGGCCGCAAGACGGAGGAGCAGATGTCCCGGGACCGCACAGGCCGTCAGCCGCACGAGCAGGTACATCGTCCCCGAGACCAGTGCGACGGGGAGCAGCGTCCGCAGGAAACGGCGGGTCGTGAAGCGCGTGAAGCGGCGCGTGGCAAGGAAGTTCACGGCCATCTCGCCGAAGGCGATCACGACAAGCCCCCAGACCACGGCCATGACGCTGTGGGGGATCGTCACAGCAAAGACCACGGTCATGAGCAGTTTCTTGACCACCTCGAGCCGCACGATCAGCGGCCCGCGGCTCATAACCTTCAGCACGTTGTAGCAGATCATGCCGACGGGATAGAAGAGCCCGGCCAGGCAGACCACCTCGAAATAGGGCACCGTAGGCATCCACTTCTCGCTCAGCAGCAGCGCAAACAGGTCGTGCGCCACGGCCGACAGTCCGAGCATCGCGGGGAACATCACGTAGGCGGTGATCAGCACCACCTGCCGATAGCTCTCGGCGAACTTCGGGGCATCGCCCCGCACCTCGGAGAGGGCCGGGAAGGTCACACTCTGCACGGACTGCGTAGCCGCCGTCACGGGCATGTCCTTGAGCTTGACCGCCTGGTCGAACGCACCGAGCGTCGCCGTCGGATAGAGCTTGCCGAGGAAGAACTGCGGGAGCTTCATGTAGAAGGTCGAGATCAGGTCGGTCAGCATGAGGCTGACGCTGAACGGCGCCATGTCGCGCAGCGAGGCCACGCTCCCGCGTCCGCGGGGCCGCCAGTCGCTCAGACGCCACAGCAGCACGGCCCGCACGGCCATGGCCAGCAGCCGCTCACCCACGAGGCTCCAGATGCCGCATCCGGCCAGGGCCAGCCCCACGGCCGCCAGGCCGCTGACGAGCGACGAGAGGAAATTGACCTTCGACAACAGCGCGAAACGGAACTGCCGCGTGAAGATGGCGTTCTGCACGGAGCAGAGCGACGAGACGGGCAGCAGCAGGAAGAAGACGGGCGCCACCTCGGCGATCTCCGGGATGGCGTAGTAGCGCGCCACGGCGGGGGCTGCGGCCGTGAGCAGCACGTAGAGCCCCGTCGAGACGGCCATGTTGAAGAGGAAGACCGACTTGTAATCGCCCTGCGCAGGATCGCCCTTGCGGATGAGCATCTGCGAAAAGCCGCTGTCGACGACCACCAGCGCCAGCGACGAGAAGAAGGTCATCAGCGCCATCAGCCCCACGTCGTCGGGCATCAGCAGCCGCGCCACGACGATCGAGACGACCATCTGCAACAGGATGGTTCCGAGCTTCTCGCCCAGACTCCACGCCACGCCGCTGGCGACCTTATCGCGCAACTCCCCGCCCATACCGCGCTATTTCAACTGCGCCCGACGCTCCTCGTTGCGGCGCTTGATATCGCCGATCGTGGCGATCTCGATGTAGGAGGCGCCGCGCACGGCACCGAAACTGCCGCCGATGGCCACGACCATATCCTCGTCCTTCAACTCCTGGTAACGCTGGTTGATGAACTCCATGGCGTCGCCCAGAAAATGATAGGAGTCCTCCTTGCTCTTGCTGCGCAGGATCGGCATGACGCCGTACGAGAGTCCCAGCAAGCGCTGCGCCTGCAACGTGTAGCAGACCGCGATGACGATCGTCGTCGGGCGGAACGCAGCGATGTAACGCCCCGTGCGGCCCGTCAGCGTATCGAGCAGAATCGCCCGAATCGGCAGGTTGGTCG
>ENA-OOXF01000964-OOXF01000964.1-human-gut-metagenome-genome-assembly--contig:-NODE-964-length-20340-cov-4.483411_pt1 | contig 20340 bp, 18 predicted proteins | sample MGYA00241586_ERZ501341 | MGnify/ENA primary metagenome ERZ501341 (study PRJEB25962, sample SAMEA2042985) | human gut metagenome | biome: human gut; feature: human-associated habitat; material: faeces... | reverse complement strand
TCTTTCCGAGGAAAGAGAACATCCCCCCTTGTCGCATCCCCACACGGTGTGGGGCCCCCCTCGCACCCCCTACGGTGCGACAATATGAACCCCCGCCGTGTACGTCTGATACCCCGACGACCCAAGGCTCGCGTAATACTGCACCGTCACGTCGGCGCTCTTGCCGTCGTCCGCGATCACGGCGTCCAGGACGTCTGCCTTTTCGTCCACGCTGACCCAGCCGCGACGGTAGCGCGGCAGCGTGAGCCCCTGCGCGCCTGTGATCTCCGCGATGCGGGATGTGCCGTCCGACTGCTGTTCCAGCCGGTAGCTCACGCCGACCGTCGCCAGAAATGTCTCGTTCTCCTCGATCCCGACAGGGGCGAAGTACGTGCGCTCCGCGCCGTCGCCCTCCGTCCAGTCGGTGAGCGAGGTCTGCTGCGCGCTGCCCTCGCGCGTGACCGTCACCTTACGCTCGCCGCTCTTGCCGGAGACCGTCGCAATGATCGACACGCCGTCGGGCGCAAAGGCGAGGCCGCTGATCTCCTCGCCGCTCGCGAGTTCGAGCGCGGCGAGCTTCGTTCCGTTGAGCGCGTAGATGTCCGACCAGTAGGAGTAGACGGCGGTGGAAAGGTCATTTCCTTGCCAGATGAGGTTGTTGCCGGGGAAGGTCTTGAGCAGCGTGCCGGCCACGAAATTGAACACCACGTAGAGGTCGTTTTTCTCCCCCAGGCTACCGAACGCCACAAAGTAGTTGCCTGCGGTCCCAATGTCCTCAAACCCTTTGAGCGACGGGTACTGTTCGGCAAAGTCCCAGCTTTTTCTGCCGATATAGATCGTTGTGTCATCCATTGCCACTCTGATCGTTTTCGGCGATACGCAGTACCAGCGCTGCACCTCGCTCGTCAAAATGAGCTCGCCGTCCTGTTGGGCAATGAGAAATTCGCTCTGGTCGATCAGCTCATTGACGCGCGCGGCAAACGCCTGCTGCGATTCGCCCCAATCGCCGTTCTGCGTTCCGTCCCAGTTCAGATAAATGCTCGTGTTGTTGTTTTCCACGATGTTCAGTTTGCCGCCGTCAAAGGTGTGAAGGCCGTAGTAGTAGGCACAATAGCTGATCGCGCCTTGATTTTTGCCCTCGATCAAGCTGTATTGCAGCAGCATGTCGCGTCCGTTTTCGCGGCAGAGGAAGTAGGTGTCGCCCTCGTTCATACGCTGGTGCATCAGTTCCTCGCCGTTGTCGTCGACGACGCACAGCTCATAGCCGCCGAACGCTTTCTCGCAGATGATCTGCTCTGCCCTGCCGTCGTTGTCGAGGTCGGCGGACGCCAGCGCCCTGCTTCCGTCGCTCTCCGACGGCTCTGCGCAGCGGATGACCGTGCCGTCGCCGTAGGAATGCAGCTCGGCGTTCAGCGTGGAGAACAGCAGCTCGCTCTTGTCTAAAAGCCTGTTGACCTCGTCCGCGAATTTCCGCGCCTCGGCAGGCCATGAATCGGTGGAATCGGAATTTACGCTGAAGCTCACCGAATTCTCCGCCAGCGTGGTCGTCCCGCTTCCGCTGAGCAGAAAGAGCTCGTAGGAATAGGACGCTTCGCCCTGATAGATCGTCGGCTCGTAGCGCAATAGCGCCGTCTTGACGCTGTCGCGATAGAGGAAATAGCTGCTCCAGCCCACGTGCGCCAGTCCCAGCTCCGCGCTCCAGAGCTCTTCGCCGCCCGCAGTGCATACTTGCAGCCGGTACGGCTCCTGCGTGGAAGTGCCGGTATAGGAGATCACTTCCTCGATCCCGTCGCCGTTCAGGTCAGCGCGGGTCAGCTCGGTCGCGCCGCCGTTCAGACGGACGATCCAGCGGTAAGGATGTGCCCCGCTGTAGGGAAGTCCCCCGCTGCGATAGCCCATCACGAGGTAAAGGCTGCCGTCCTTCTGCTGTAATAAGAGCCACTGGTCCATCGCCGTGAGCTCGTCCTGACGCCTGATCTCCGCCATCGGCACTGTCGCATTGACGTCCTCGCCCGTTCTCGTACCGCGCCAGGCATGGGCATTTTCGCGGCGCAGCCTCGCGGCGCTCGTACCATCCCAATCTTCGCCGCTTCCGCTGCGGAACAGCCAGTCGAAGTTGCTCACGGTCAGGTCGATCTCCTCCCACTCCGAAAAGCGGTAGCTGTATCCTCTCGCCGCCGTCACTGTACCGTACAGAATACCAGTCATGTCCGTGCCAAGTGCGGAGGAAAGCCACAGCTCGGGCGTGGACTTCGTATTGGCAAAGGTCTCCTCATAGCTGGTTTCCCAGACGGAATCCTCGAAAACGGCCTCGCCGAGCGTATACACCCCCGTTGTCATCCCATAGAGTGCATACGACAGCCGGTCTGCCATGTCGATCGGACTTGCCGAATCGCCCTTTAGCACATAGTTTTCCCATTCCGCCTGATTCTCGACGTCCGCATCAAAAGTATCGCCGTCGATGATCAGATAATGGCCCACTACGCTGCCGACAGCATGCACCGTGCCGTCGTCCATCGTGAGAAGGAACCACACCGGCAAGCCGGCGTAAACTGTCTCCGGTTTTTCGATATATGTGCCGCGGCTGCTGTTGATCAGTTCGACTGCCTGTGCCATTTCTTCCGTATCGAGTTTTTTATACTGCCGCGCCTCCCCTTCCGCCGGAACGTAGAGCTCGATTGACGCAACGTCTGCCGCATTCAGCTTCTGCGCCCAGACAAGGCTGCCGCGCTCCGACCTCGGATTCGTCAAAAAGCACACGGCCACGATCACGACCGCGAGCACCGCCGCGGCGGCGACCCAGAACGCGGGCTTTTTGTAGTGCAGCGCGCTTTTCACGCGCATTTTGATGTTCCCCTCGCCGAACGCCAGCGGGCAGGCCGCGACGGCTCTTTTCGGCGCGGCGCAGGATAATAGCGCCTGTGAATAGTCTGCGCGTGCCGCACCGTCCAGCCCCTTGACGACTTTTTCATCGCACGCGAGCTCGATGTCGCGGCAGAAGAGGATGTAGGCGACCCACACCAGCGGGTTGAACCAGTGCAGCGCGAGCACGAGGTAGCCGAGCACCTTCCACCAGTGGTCGCGGCGGGCGAGGTGCGCGCGCTCGTGCGCGATGACATACGCCGCCGTCCCCTCGTCCATGTGCATGGGAAGATAAATGTTCGGCTTCACCACGCCGAAGACGAACGGCGAATCGACAAATTCGCTCTCGTAGATGTTATCTCGCAGCAAAATCGCCGTTGCGAGCTTTCTTTTCAGCTTTCCCGCGCTCACGAGCGCGTGGACGAGCAGCGCCGCCATGCCGGCGAGCCAGAGGACGCTGTAGATGTTGAAGTCCACCTGCGCCTGCTGGCGGCTCACGCCGACGGGGACCTCCGCCGCCGAAGGCAGCGTCGGATTCGTGACGATGTCAAGCGTCGCCTGCTCGTAGAGCACCGGCTCGCGCGTTTCGGTCACGATCTCGCTTGGGATGGTCTCGGCGCTCGGGATGAGCGAGAGCGCGCTTTCAATCGAAAACAGGCAGACAAGCCGCAGTGCGACCACACCCCAGAGAAGCGGCATGACCCACTTCGGCGCTTTTTTGAGGACAACCCGCAGCACGAGCACCGCCAGAATGAGCCAGCTTGCGCTGATGCTGAGGTTCACGAGCTTCAAAAAGACGTCATCCATGATGATTCTCCTTTCGATAAAGGTCGATCATTTTCTGCACCTCGTCAAGCTCTTTGTCGCTCACGTGGCTCGACTTTGTAAACGCGGCGACGAACGCGGGCAGCGAGCCGTCGAAGCGCTTGTCGAGCAGCTCATCGATCTCGGCGGTCTGCGCCTCGTCCTGTGAGATGAGCGACGTGACGACAGTATTCTCGTTTTTCAGCACCCCGCGCTCAGAGAGCCGTTTGATGACCGTGTAGGTCGTCGTCGGTTTCCAGCCCAGGTGCTCGGCGCAGAGCGCGACCAATTCACGGCTCTTGACCGGCTCGTGTGCCCACAGGATTTGACAGAAGCGGTATTCGCTCTCAAAAATTTTCGGCGTTTCCATCTTGTTCCCTCTCTAATCTGTTAGAGTATATTTGTACACTAACAGATTAGAGTCCTTCTGTCAAGCCCTTTTGCGCTCAATTTTGGGCAAATCTCACTTGACAAGGTCCTCCACGCTCCTTATAATAATTCATATCGCACAAAAAGCTCCGCGCAGGAGCTTTTTTTATGTTTGGAGAAAGAGAGTGTCATCCCATGTCAAAAAAAGCCAATCCCGCGGCGCTGCTGCCGATCTTAGTGTTCCTTGTCTTATATCTGGGCCTCGGCCTGATCTTTGAGTACGTGCTCAAAATCCCGATGGGATTTTATTCCATCCCCATCGTCGTCATCTTTCTCATCGCGCTGCTCGTAGCCTGCTGCCAGAACCGCGCGCTGTCGTTCGACGAAAAGCTCACGCTGATGGGCCATGGTGTGGGCGATAAGAACATCATCACGATGCTGCTCATCTTCTTAGCCGCGGGTATGTTCGTCGGCGTCGTGGGCCGCTCGAGTGCGGAGAGCGTTGCGTACTTCATGCTCTCGATCATTCCGTCGAAATTTGCTGTCGCGGTGCTGTTCGTCGTGAGCTGCTTTGTCTCCACCGCGATGGGCACGAGCGTCGGCACCATCACGCTCATTGTCCCCATCGCCATCCCCATCGCCGCGGCGAGCGGCTATTCCCTGCCGCTGTGTGTCGCGTCCGTCATGGGCGGGGCGATGTTCGGTGACAATCTGAGCTTCATTTCCGACACAACCATCGCCGCCTGCAACGGGCAGGGCTGCGCAATGAAGGATAAATTCCGTGAAAATTTCCACATTGCCTTCCCCGCCGCGCTCGCGTCGCTCGCACTCATCCTCGTGCTGACGCTGAATGCGGACGTGCACCCCGCGCCTATCCCTGCCTACAATCTCATTCAGATCATCCCCTACGTGCTCGTGCTCATCGGCGGCATCATCGGTATCAACGTCTTTGTCGTGCTGCTCATCGGCATCGTCTCCGGCGCGGTCATCGCGCTCGCGACCGGCGCGACGGGGCAGACCGGCATCCTCGCAGTCAAGGCCCTGCTCGAGAACATGGGCAGCGGCGCGGCCGGGATGTTTGAAACCTCGATGGTCGCGATCTTAGTTTCCGCCATCTGTGCACTGATCCGTGAGTACGGCGGCTTTGAAGCGCTGCTCGGCTGGATCAGAAAGGCGTTTCGCGGCAAGCGCGGCGGCCAGATCGGCATGGGCCTTCTCGTCGGCGCGATGGACATTGCCACCGCGAACAACACCGTCGCCATCGTTATGGCAAACCCCATCGCCAAGGAGATGAGCGAGGAGTACGGCATCACACCGCGCAAGGCCGCGTCGATCCTCGACACGTTCTCCTGCATCTTTCAGGGCATCATCCCTTACGGCGCACAGATGCTCGTCGCGATCTCCGCGGCGCACGAGCTGGGCTACGCCATCTCGGCGTTCGACATCATCCCAAACCTCTTCTACCCCTGGCGGTGAGCTCATTCTTCTTCATCGCGATCGACGGCAAAAAGAAAGCGTGACTGATGGTTGACCATAATCTTCTTCAGCGCAAAAAGCTCTTTCTTTTCGACCTCGACGGCACGCTGTACTTGGGCGACCGGCTTTTTCCCGGCGTCCGCGAGCTGCTCTCTGCCATCCGCGCACGCGGCGGGCAGTACCGCTTTCTGACGAACAACTCCTCGCGCAGCGTAGCGGCCTACGTCGAAAAGCTCACGCGCCTCGGCGTCGCGACGGAGGCGGCCGATTTTCTCACCTCGGTCGACGCGCTGATTCACTATCTCCGCGAGCACGGCGGAGAAGACCGACGCTATTACGTCTGCGGTACGGAGTCGATGAAATCACAGCTCCGCGCGGCGGGCTTTACCGTCGCAGAACGGCGTGAGGATGCGAACGCGCTCCTGATGGGCTTCGACACCGAGCTGACATTTCAAAAGCTGGAGGACGCCTGCATCCTGCTCGGACAAGGCATCCCCTACCTTGCGACCAATCCCGACTGGGTCTGCCCCACGGCCTACGGCTTCGTGCCCGATTGCGGTAGCGTGTGCGAAATGCTCTGGCGCGCAACCTCCCGCCGCCCCGTCGTCATCGGCAAGCCCGAACCGCTGATGCCGCAGCTCGCAATGCTTGAGGCGAGCGTTTCTGCGCAGGAAACACTGCTCGTTGGCGACCGCATCTACACGGATATCGCCAGCGGCGCGAACGCGGGCATCGACACGCTGCTCGTCCTCTCTGGCGAGACGAAGGAAGAAGACCTCCCCACCGCTGACCCGCAGCCGACGTTCGTTCTGCCGGACGTCGCCGCACTGCTGAACATCTTAGAATCTTAAAAAGGAAGACCTATGGCAAACATCATCGAAATCCACGATTTTTCCGATCCCGCGCTCGACGTCTACGCGCGCCTGACCGAAAACCAACTGCTCAATCGCGCGGATCCCGACGACGCGCTCTTCGTCGCGGAAAGTCCACTCGTCATCGGCCGTGCGCTTGATGCGGGCTGTGAGCCGGTGTCGTTTCTGATGGAGCGGCAGCATACGCAGGGCAAGGGGCGCGAAATTCTCGCCCGCTGCTGTCAAGATATTTCGGTTTACACCGCTGATGAATCCGTGCTGACACAGCTCACCGGCTTTCACCTGACGCGCGGCATGCTCTGCGCCATGCGGCGGCCGAAGCTCCAAAGCGTCGAGGACGTCTGCCGCGATGCGCGGCGCGTCGTCGTGCTCGAAAACGTGATGAATCCGACGAACATCGGCGCGATCTTCCGCTCCGCCGCCGCGCTCGGCATGGACGCGGTGCTGCTCACGACTGCGGGCAGCGATCCGCTCTATCGCCGCGCTTCGCGCGTCAGCATGGGCAACGTGTTCCTCATCCCGTGGACCTACCTGCCCGAAAGCGGCGACTGGACGCAGCTGCTGCGCGATCTCGGCTTCCGCACCGTCGCGATGGCGCTGCGCAACGACTCCGTACGGCTCGATGATCCGCGCCTTGCTGTCGAAGAAAAGCTCGCCATCGTCATGGGCACGGAGGGTGACGGACTCGCGTCCTCGACCATCGCGAGCTGCGACTACACGGTCAGGATCCCGATGTACCACGGCGTCGACTCGCTCAATGTCGCCGCAGCGAGCGCCGTGGCGTTCTATGAGCTGGGACTTCCCCCGCTGAACGAAAAGGAGGACTGACATGCTGAACAATACCGGCTTCGACCTCTGGGCCGACGGCTATGACAAGAGCGTCGGCCTCTCCGACGAGAACGACCGCTACCCCTTTGCGGGCTACCGCGCCATGATGAACGCGCTCTATCAGCGCGTGCTCGCGCAGAGCGGGCGTGATGTGCTGGATATCGGCTTCGGCACAGGCGTTTTGACCTCGCGGCTCTACGAGCAGGGCTGCCGCATCTATGGGCAGGACTTTTCCGCGCGCATGATCGAACTGGCGCAGGCAAAAATGCCGGACGCGCGGCTCTATCAGGGCGATTTTTCCAAAGGCCTTGTGCCCAAGCTTTGCGCACAGCAGTACGACGCCATCGTCGCGACCTACTCGCTCCACCACCTGACGGACACGCAGAAAATCGGCTTTCTGCGCACACTCCTGCCGCTTTTGAAGCAGGACGGCTGTCTTTTCATCGGCGACGTCGCCTTCCGCACGCGCGAAGAGCTCGAAGCGTGTCGAACTGCGGCAGGCGAGGATTGGGACTCAGATGAAATTTACTTCGTCTATGACGAGCTCCGCCCCCACTTCCCCGCGCTGACGTTTGAATCCTTCTCCCACTGCACCGCACTCCTGACGCTGCGAAAATAATTTCCCCGGGAAATATGATAAAAAGCCTCTGTATGGTCAAACCATACAGAGGCTTTTCTTTGAAGCATTATTCCTTTTCAGTCGTTCAAATGGTCGAGGATCGCCGCAATCAGCTGCTCCTTGCCCGTACCCTTTTCGGCAGAGAACGGAATAACGAGCTCATCGTCGCGCAAACTCAGCGTCTCGCGAATTTGGGCAAGATTCGGCTCGATCTCGCGCGCTTTGAGCTTGTCGAGCTTGTTCGCCACGATCACGACGGGACAACCCGTCTGCACGAAGTAGTCGTGCATCGTCACGTCGTCCGCCGTCGGCTTGTGCCGCGCGTCGACGATCTGCACGCCGAGGTGAATGAGCCCCGCAGACTGGAAATAGTTTTCCATCAGCTTGCCCCAGCGGTCGCGCTCGGTCTTGGAGACCTTGGCGTAGCCGTAGCCCGGCAGGTCGACGAGGTAGAGCTTGCCGTCGATCTTAAAGTAGTTGATCTGCGAGGTCTTGCCCGGGGACGCACCCACGCGGGCAAAGTTCTTGCGGTTGACGAGCCGGTTGATGACGGACGATTTGCCGACGTTCGACCGCCCCGCAAACGCGAGCTGCGGCATCCCGTCGCGCACGAACTGCTTTTCCGACGCCGCCGAGAGGATGAATTCGACCTTGTTGAAGTTGATCGCCATGGTTTTCGTTTCCTTTCAGCTCATTTCGCCCGCACGCAGCGCGCTGTGCGCGCTCTCCTGCACGGGAAGATAGCCCTCATGTGCGGCGGCGGTGCATTTTTCCGGCAGCACGAGCGCCTCGGCAAAGACGGCGTCCACCGTCTCGACCGGTACAAAGCGCAGCTTTTCGCGCACCAGCGGGTCGATCTCGTCGAGGTCCTTTTCATTCTCCTTCGGGAGAATGACCGTATGTACGCCCGCGCGCAGCGCGCCCATTGTCTTTTCGCGCAAGCCCCCAATGGCAAGCACACGGCCGCGCAGCGTGATCTCGCCCGTCATGGCGACATCGCGGTGTACCGCCTGCCCTGTCAGCGCGGAGAGCACCGCTGTCGCGATGGCGATACCGGCGCTGGGTCCGTCCTTGGGGATGGCCCCCTCAGGGAAGTGGATATGGATGTCCTTCGTCTTGTAGAAGTCCGGCGCGATGCCGAGCTCCTGCGCCCGCTGGCGTAGGCACGAGAGTGCCGCGCGGCAGCTCTCCTGCATCACGTCGCCCAGGTTGCCCGTGAGCTCGACCTTGCCGCTGCCATCCATCACGCCGACCTCGACGGGCAGAATTTCGCCGCCCACCTCGGTCCACGCAAGGCCGTTCACCACGCCGACAAGGTCCTTTTCGGGAATCTTCTCCTGTGCAGCACGCGGCGCACCGAGGAAGTCCTTGATGTTCTTCTCTGTCACGGTGACTCGCTTTACATCGCTTGTGGCAAGCTGCATTGCCGCCTTGCGGCAGATCTTGCCGAGCTGACGCTCAAGCGAGCGCACGCCGCTCTCGCGCGTGTAGAGCGCGATGGCCGCGCGGATGGCGCTCTCGTCCACGCGCAGGCTCGAGGCCGTCAGCCCGTGGGCCTGACGCTCCTTGGGCAGCAGGTGCCGCTGCGCGATCTGCACCTTCTCCTCGTCCGTGTAGCTGGGGATTTCAATGATCTCCATGCGGTCGAGCAGCGGGCGTGGAATGGTGTCGAGCGTGTTGGCCGTCATGATGAACATCACGCGGCTCAGATCCACGGGAATTTCAAGATAGTGGTCGCGGAAGGCGTAGTTCTGCTCGCTGTCGAGCACTTCGAGAAGTGCGCTCGCGGGGTCGCCGCGCCCGTCGCTTCCCATCTTGTCGACCTCGTCGAGCACGAGCAGCGGATTCATCGAGCCGCTGCGGGAGATAGCCTCGATGATGCGGCCGGGCATCGCGCCGATGTAGGTCTTGCGGTGGCCGCGGATGTCCGCCTCGTCACGCACGCCGCCGAGCGACAGCCGCGCGACCTTGCGGTTCATCGCCTTGGCGACCGACAGCGCGATCGACGTCTTACCGACGCCCGGAGGGCCGACGAGACATAAAATCTGCCCCTTCGCCTCGGGGTTGAGCTGGCGCACGGCGATGAACTCTAAAATGCGCTCCTTGACCTTCTGCAAGCCGTAGTGGTCGCGGTCGAGGATCTTGCGCGCGGCGTCTACGCTGGCCCGCTCCTTCGTCTCCTCGCCCCAGGGCATTTCCATGCAGGTGTCGAGATAGTTGCGCAGCACACTCGCCTCGGCGCTGCCGAACGGCTGCTTGGCGAGCTTGTCCACATCTTTCAGCAGCTTGCGCTCCACTTCTTCGCTCAGGTGCGCCTTGCTGATCTTCTCGCGGTACTCGTCGAGTTCTTCGTCCTCCCCGCCCTCACCGATCTCGTTCTGTAAGACCTTGATCTGCTCGCGCAGGACAAAATCCTTCTGAATTTTTCCGACGCGGGAGCGGACCTTGCTTTCAATGTCCTGCTCCATGGCGGTAACTTCGATCTCGCGGCGCAGAATCTCGTTCATGCGCTGCAATCTCGGCAGCGGGCGCAGCTCGTCGAGGATATCCTGTTTGTCCTGATAGCGCAGGTTGAGCTGCTGGGCGATAAAGTCAGCGAGATAGCCGGGATCGTTCGTCGATAAAATGGCGGCGTAGACATCGTCCGGCAATTTCTGCGCGAGCTCGGCATATTCCGTCACGCTGGCGTAGGTCTGGCGCAGCATCGCCTCCGTCCGCTTGCTATGGCACGAGGTGGCCGGCTCGTCGATGAGCTCGACCTGCGCCTGCAAAAACGGCTCTGCCACAGCCGCTTGAGGCGGGCGCGGCACGCGCCCTCCATCATCACGCGCAGCACGCGGTCAGACACGCGCAAAATCTGCGTCACGCGCGCGACCGTGCCGATCTCGTACAGGTCTTTTTCCTCCGGCTGCTCCACGCCGATCTCACGCTGGGTGACGAGAAAAATCTCCTCCCCGTTTTCCATGGCGCGCTCAAGCGCATGCACGGAGATCGGACGCTCGAGGTCAAAGCTCGTGTTCATGCGAGGGAACACATTGAGCCCGCGCATGGCAATGACCGGAAGATTTTTTGTTACAGGTTCCATGGGGTTTCTCCTTATGAAGCGGAGTCTGCCGGCAGCGACGGCTGCGGCTCCTCCCCTTCTTTCTCTGTGCGGTGGGAAATTTTCGGCTGTTCCGTCCCCTCCACGCAGCCCGGCGTGATGGTCACGCGGTCGATCGTGCGGTCGGACGGGATGTCGTACATCACGTTCATCAGCAGACCCTCCATTACCGCGCGCAGGCCGCGCGCGCCGATCTTGCGCTCGATGGCCTTGTCGGCGATCGCTTCAAGCGCCTTGGGCTCGAACGTGAGCTCGGCGTCGTCGTAAGAAAACAGCTTTTGATACTGCTTGACGAGCGCGTTTTTCGGCTGGGTCAGGATCTTGACAAGATCATCGCGCGTCAGCGCATCAAGCGCCGTGATGACCGGCAGTCTGCCGACCAGCTCGGGGATGATGCCGAACTTCAAGATATCGTGCGGCTGCACCTCGCGTAAAATCTTGCTTTCATCCACGTCGTTTTTGCTCTTGAGTTCTGCGCCGAAGCCCATCGACTTGCGGTCGAGACGGCTCTCGATGATCTTCTCGATGCCCTCGAACGCGCCGCCGCAGATGAAGAGGATGTTGTGCGTGTCGATCTGGATGAACTCCTGCTGCGGGTGCTTGCGGCCGCCCTGCGGCGGGACGTTGGCAACCGTGCCCTCGACGATTTTCAGCAATGCCTGCTGCACGCCCTCGCCGGAGACGTCGCGCGTGATGGAGGTGTTCTCGCTCTTGCGGGCGATCTTGTCGATCTCGTCGACATAGATGATGCCGCGCTCGGCGAGCTCCACGTCGTAATCCGCCGCCTGAAGCAAGCGGAGCAGAATGTTTTCCACATCGTCGCCGACGTAGCCCGCCTCGGTGAGGGTCGTCGCGTCCGCGATGGCGAACGGCACCTTCAGAATGCGGGCGAGCGTCTGGGCAAAGAGCGTCTTGCCGCTGCCAGTGGGGCCGAGGAGCAGGATGTTGCTCTTTTGCAGCTCCACCTCGTCGTCGCCGCCGAAGAAGATGCGTTTATAGTGGTTGTAGACGGACACGGACAGCGCGACCTTGGCCGCCTCCTGCCCGATGATATACTGGTCGAGCACCTCGCGAATTTCGCGCGGCGTGGGGATGGAGTCGGGCGCTTCCAGCTCGTCGTGCGGCTCATAGCCGTCCTCCAGCACGTCCATGCACAGGCGGACGCACTCATCGCAGATGCGCACGCCAGGCCCCTGGATCATGCGGTGCACTTCGTGCTCGCTCTTGCCGCAGAACGAGCAGCGAAGCTCTTTTTTCCTATCTTCACTCATAAGTCAAACTGTCCTTATCTCTTGTAAATGACCTTGTCCACAAGGCCGTAGGCCTGCGCCTCATCCGCCGTCATCCAGTGGTCGCGCTCGGAGTCGAGCTTGACCTGCTCGGGCGTCTTGCCGGTGTTCTCGGCCAGGATCTTATTCAAGCGCTGCTTGATGCGCAGGAAATGCTCCACGTCGCTCTCCATATCCGTGACCTTGCCCTGCGTACCGGCAGAGGGCTGGTGGATCATAATATCTGCGTTCGGCAGCGCAATGCGCTTGCCCTTGGCGCCGGACGAGAGCAGGAACGCGCCCATGCTGGCGGCGAGGCCGACGCAGATGGTGGACACGTCGCACTTGATATACTGCATCGTGTCGTAGATCGCCATGCCGGCCGTCACACTGCCGCCGGGGGAGTTGATATAGAGCTGGATGTCCTTGTCGGGGTCCTTGGCCTCGAGGAATAAAAGCTGCGAAACGATCAGGCTCGCAGTCGCGTCGTTGACCTCTTCGCCGAGGAAGATGATACGGTCTTCCAGCAGGCGGGAGAAAATGTCGTAGGAACGCTCGCCGCGGTTGGTCTGTTCAATGACGTAAGGGACTAAACTCATCTTGGTAACCTCCTTGTTCATACCCTGTTCAAAAAATTGGTATGTACACAATCAACCACAAATGGCAGGCATTTGTGGTTGATCGTCGTTTCTATCTATTATGACCGCTTTGCCGATTATTCAGCCTTTTCTTCTTCCTTCTTGGCGGACTTTTTGGCAGCGGTCTTCTTGGCGGGCTTTTCCTCGCCTTCAGCGGCTTCGCCCTCGGCTTCCTTCTTGGGAGCCTTCTTCTTTTCGATCTTCGCGCTGTCCACGACGACGCTGATGGCCTTGTCGCGGATGATCTGCGTGCGGACGGACATGGCGTCAAGATACTTCTTGAGCTCGCCCACGTCCATGCTGTACTTCTCAGCAAGGTCGTTGTACTGCTTTTCGACCTCCTCGTCGGTGGCCTCGAGCTTCTCTTCCTTGATGATGGCGTTCACGGCGAGGTCCATGCGCACCTGACGGGTCGCGGGCTCCTTGCCCTCCTCCAGGAACTTGGCTTCATCCATGTTGGTCATCTTGCAGTACTGGTCATAGGGGATGCCCTGAGACTGTAAGCGCTGCTTGAACTCCTCGAGGAAGCGGGCGCACTGCTCATCGATGAGCGCATCGGGGATGTCGCACTCGATGTTCGCGGCAACCTTCTCCATCAGCTCGTTCTCGACGGCATACTTGGCGGACTGCTCGCGCTGCTCGGTGATCTCGCGCTTGATGCTGTCCTTGAGCTCCTTGAGCGTGTCGTACTCGGACACGTCCTTGGCGAAGTCGTCATCAAGCTTGGGAAGCTCCTTGCACTTGATCTCCTTGGCCTTGACGTGGAAGACGACCTTCTTGCCGGCGAGGTCCTTGTGATAATCCTCGGGGAAGGTGATGTCGAGATCCTTCTCTTCGCCGGCCTTCATGCCGATGACCTGATCCTCAAAGCCGGGGACGAAGCTGCCGGAACCGAGCTCGAGCTCGTAATTCTCGCCCTTACCGCCCTCGAACGCTTCGCCGTTGTCGAAGCCCTCGAAGTCGATGACGGCGATGTCGCCCTTCTTGGCCTTGCGGTCGACGGAGACGAGGCGGGCGTTGCGCTCGGCCATCTCATTGAGGCGCTCCTTGACATCGTCGGCGCTGACCTTGATCTCTTCCTTCTCAGCCGTCAGGCCCTTGTACTCGCCGAGCTTGACCTCGGGATACACGGCAACGGTCGCCTTGAAGGTGAAGCCGTTCTCGTCGATCTTGTCGTCCACGATCTCGATCTCGGGATAGCCGACAACATCGAGGCCGCTCTGGCCGATGGCCTGCGTATATGCCTCGGGCAGGGCGATGTCAACGGCATCGCTGTAGAAAACGCCCGCGCCGTAGAGCTTTTCGATCATCTTGCGGGGGGCCTTGCCGGGGCGGAAGCCGGGAATGCTGAGCTTGCCGCGGGCCTTGGCGTAGGCCTTGGCAACGGCGGCTTCAAATTCCTCCGCGCCGACCTCGACGGTCACCGCGACTCTGCTCTTTTCCAGCTTTTCAACATTTTTGACAGTCATGATTTCTTTTTCCTCCGTTTAACATCAGATAATGATGCTTTTGCAAAGTGGAATTATACCATAGCTTCCTCAAAATTTCCACCCTTTTTTGCATCAATTTATGTCTTAATTGCAAATTTTTACAGGCTGAAAGGCGACATAATCCGCCGCGATCAGCGCATATTCGGTTTTTTCGCGCATCCCCTCGAACGCGCGGCGGTGCGTGTAGCCGTGCAGATGCCCGTAATAGCAGCGCTCGACCTCGTATTTGTCGAGAAGCTCGAGCATCTCGGGACACTTGTAGCCCTGATAGATGGGCGGATAGTGCAGAAAGCAGTAGATGGGCTTCCCCTCCGCCGCCTTGAGCGACGCTTCAAGCCGCAGCGCCTCGCGTGCGAGCATCTTGCCCGTGTGCGTGCCCGCGGCGTCCTCTTCATAAAACCAGCCGCGCGTGCCGCAGATGGCGTGGCCTCCGTAGAAAAAGGCATTGTTGTAGAGGATATCGAGCGTTGTGATGTCGTGCTCGGCAAAAAACTTTTTCATCTTCGACGCCGTGCCCCACCAGTAGTCGTGGTTGCCCTTTAAGAGGATCTTCCTCCCCGGCAGCGCGTCAATGAACTGAAAATCCGGCAGCGACTGCTCGAGCGACATCCCCCACGAGATATCCCCCGCGATGACGATGACATCGTCATCGTTGAGCTTCGAGAAATTTTCCCGAATGCGCTCGACATAGTTCGCCCACTTGGGGCCGAACACGTCCATGGGCTTGTTCGTGCCGAGCGATAAGTGCAGGTCGCCGATCGCGTATAATGCCATCGCGTGCCTCCCTTCCAAAGTCAGATCAAAATGCGTTTGCGATGTAGCGGATGCGCGTTTTGCCCGCGCTATGGCGCACATCGGTGTAGACCTCCGCCACGTCGAAGCGTGCGGGCACATCCAGCTCGCGCTCGCTCAAGTACAAAAGCGCCGCGGCACGCAGCTTTTCCTGCTTTTTCACCGTGACGTACTCGCGCGGCGCACCGTACTGCAAATTTGTGCGCAGCTTCACCTCGACGAACAGCAGCACGCCGTCCTTCTCGGCGATGAGGTCGATCTCGCCGAAGCGGCAGCGCCACTCTCGTTCCACGATGCGGCAGCCGCGCTCGCTCAGATACTTTTCGACCAGCGCCTCGCCCCAGTCGCCGTCCTGCTTCGTGCTCATCGCCGCGCCTCCCACTTTTTGAGGAACGTCATGCGGTGCACGGGGCTCGGGCCGTACTGATCGAGCATCTGGTAGTGGAGCTTTGTGCCGTAGCCCTTGTGCCTGGCGAACTGATACTCGGGATACATCGGGTCGAGCACTTCGACCACATAATGGTCACGGCTGACCTTCGCCAGCACGCTCGCCGCGGCGATGGATAAGCTCGCGCCGTCCCCGCCGACGATGGTCTCGTGCGGCGTGGTGATCTTTGCCGACGCACCGTGGTCGCGGTTGCCGTCGATGAGCGCATAGTCCGCTGGGATTTGCAGCGCATCGATGGCGAGCTGCATCGCCTTCATGCGTGCGCTCAAAATATCCGTTGCGTCGATCTCCTTCTCGTCGACGGACGCGATGGCGTAGGCGACGGCTTTTTCACAGATGACGGGAAACAGCGCCTCGCGCTTTTTCTCCGTCATCTTCTTGGAGTCATTCAGCCCCTCGATCTCACAGCCCTCCGGCAGGATGACGGCGGCGGCGTACACAGGGCCCATCAGCGGCCCCGCGCCCGCCTCGTCCACGCCGCAGACGGATGAAAAGCCCGCGGAGCGGGCTTTGTCCTCGTAGTGTAGGTTGACGCTCATGTGCGCTCGCCCTCCGGCGGGAATTCGAGCGTAAAGCGGCCGAGCTTGCCGCCGCGGAACTCGTCGAGCAGGATACGGCTCATGCGCTCGGTGTCGACCTCGCCGCCGGAGATCAGAAAGCCGCGCTTGCGCCCCGCCTTTTCGAGCAGTGCATAGCCGTCGTCCTCTTCCGAAACGGTGAGCTTGTAGCGCTCCTCGATGGCCTTGGGATAATTTTTGCCGAGGTAATCCATCAGGCGCATGGCAAGCTCTTCGATGTCGACGACCTCGTCGCGGATGGCGCCGGTGAAGGCTAAACGCACGCCGACGCTGCTGTCCTCAAATTTCGGCCACAGGATGCCTGGCGTATCAAGGAGCTCGAGCGTCTTGTCGACCGGCACCCACTGCTTCGTGCGCGTGACGCCGGGGCGGTCCTCCGCCTTGGCGCTCTTGCGGCCGGAGACCTTGTTGATGAACGTCGACTTGCCAACGTTCGGGATGCCGAGTACCATCACGCGCAGCACACGGCCGATCTGGCCCTTGGCCTCGTAAGAGGCGATCTTATCGTGCAGCAGCGTGCGCACGGCGGAAGAAAACTGCTTCACGCCCCCGCCCTGCTTCGCGTCCGTTTCGATGACGGCGCAGCCGAGCGAGCGGAAATACGCCGCCCACTTTTTCGTCATCTCAGGGTCGGCCTGATCGACGCGGTTCAAAACGATCAAACGGGGCTTGCCCGCCGTCAGTTCGTCCACATCGGGGTTGCGGCTGCTCATCGGGATGCGCGCGTCCAGAATTTCGCACACGGCGTCCACGTTGCCGAGCTCCGCCGTGATCATGCGGCGGGTCTTGGTCATGTGCCCCGGGAACCAGCTCAGAGAATCCAACTGCATTTGCTCGTCCCCCTTTACTGCAAAAGGCCGATGCGGCCAAACTCGCGCTGCTCGGTCAGATAGTCGCGTCCCGGGAAGACGAGGAACACCGCCTTGCCGATCAGAAGGCGCGTGTCCACCGTGCCGAGCGAGGAATCGCGGCTGTCGTTCGAATGGTTGCGGTTGTCACCCATGAGGAAGACTTCGCCCTCCGGCACGGTAAGCGGGAACGCGGTGCCCTCTTCGCGATAGGTGTAGTCGTTGATGTAGTCCTCGTCCAGAAGCTCGCCGTCCACATAGACCTGACCCAAGTTAAAGTCGATGTCCACGGTCTGGCCCGCGGTGGCGATGACGCGCTTGACGATGGGCTTCGAGTCAAAGGTCTCCTTGCGCGCGATGACGATATCGCCGACCTGATAGTCGCCGCAGAGCAGCGAGTTGACGACGAGAAGCCGGTCGCCGTCCTGCAGCGTCGGGATCATTGACGGGCCGGAAACGCCCATCAGCCGCACAAGAAACGTAAACACCAGCACAACGACCAGCAGCGCCGAGACGAGAGACGAGACCGTCTCATACACGTCGCGTCCGGGGATCTTTTCCACGATCTCCTCCTGCGGCTGCTCGCTGATCTCCATTTTCTGATCAAATTCGTCCATTTCGGTCTCCTAAACCCAGCGCCGCGCAGCGGCGGACTAACAGTCTCCCTCTGCGGCAAAATGCGCCTGATTTTCTAATGTATTATTGTAGCACGCTTTTTGAAAAAGGCAACAAAAAAAGCATGGCGGAAACGCCATGCTTTTTTGTTCTCAAAGAATCTGCCTTACAGCTTCTCGCGGATCTTGGCAGCCTTACCGACGCGGCCGCGCAGGTAATACAGCTTGGCGCGGCGAACATAACCGCTGCGCACGGTCTCGACCTTCTCGATGAGGGGGGAGTGGATGGGGAACACCTTCTCGACGCCGACGCCGTAGGCAAGACGACGAACGGTGAAGGTCTCCTCAAGACCGCCGTGCTTCTTCGCGATGACGATGCCCTCGAAGACCTGGATACGCTCGCGGGAGCCTTCCTTGATCTTGACATGAACGCGGACGGTGTCGCCGACGTTGATGACGGGCATTTCCTTTTTCAGCTGCTGGGATTCGAGCTCTTTGATGAGATCCATGGATATTTTCCTCCTATTTATAGGCGTTCTTGACCGCTTTTCTTCGGCGCTGTCGGGACTCTTTCACCCGCGCACGGCAGAGGACCGCCCTTTTCAAGCTATGGTAGCATATCACATCCCCAACGGGAATGCAAGCATTATTTGCAAAAACACGGCAGGAATCAGCGGAAAACGTTCATTTCCGCGTCGTAGACCTCTTTTCGGCGCACGCGAACAAAGTCCGGCGCGATCTCCGGCAGATGCCGCGCGACCGCCGCGCCGATCAGCGCGGGGTTGAGGCCTGGGTCCTGCGCGGCGACGACCGCATCGGCGAGGATCACGCCCTCCCCCTCCGTCAGCGTGAGCGAGCGGATGAGCGGCGCAATGTTGAGCTCGGTCATGCCCTTGTGCTTCGTGCGCTTTTCGACAAAGATCTCCTCCTGCGTAAAAAACTCGCGGATGCGCTCGCACGCGCCCTCGGGCACGCCGTTGTCGTATTCCATTTCGAGCTGCGCACGCAGGTTGACCATCTCGCGCACGGGGCGCGTCACGCTATAGCAGTCCAGCACGCGAAGGCCTGCGGGCATACCGGTGTTCAGCGCCTCGGCCACGCCCGCGCCCGTGCTGTCTTCCACGCTTTCAAAGTCGAGGATCTCGCAGTCGCTCGACTGCCCCACGGGCAGCGGCAGCACGATGGACAGAATCGGGTGCGGGTGGAAGCCGTTGGAGTGCTTGATAGAAAGGCCCGCGCGCGGGAACACACGCTGGAACGTGCGCATCACGTCAAGATGCGAAATGTAGGACGCCTGATGCTCCTTGACAAAAACCAGCCGCAATTTAGACATCGCATTTCCCTCCCACCAGGCAGTTTGCGCCGCAGGCGTTGCAGTGCGTGCGGCAATCCGGCGTCGTCACGCCCTCATAGCTCAGCGCGTGCTCACGCTTCAAATACCCCGGTGCAACGCCGCAGGAGATCATGCTCCACGGCAGAATTTCATCCTCGCTGCGGCGGCGGTTGGCGTAAAAGTGCGGGTCAAGGCCGCACTCCTCAAAGGCCTCCATCCAGCGGTTCAGATCAAAATAGTCCTCCCACGCGCTGAGCGTTTCGCCCTTGCGCCACGCGGTCTCGATGACCTTGCCGAGCCGGCGGTCGCCGCAGGAGATGACCGCCTCCATAAAGCTCGTGGGCGAGGGGTGCCAGTTGTACGTGACGGACTTGGTGTTCATCGCCTCGCGCAGGAGCTTGACGCGGCGCTCGTACTCTTCAATGGGGATCTGCGGCTCCCACTGGAACGCCGTGTGCGGCTTTGGCACGAACCACGAGGTCGACACCGTGATGCGCACGCCGCGCGTCTTGTTGAGTGCGCTTTCGCGCCAGGCGTGCATGACATGGGCCGCAATGTCAGCAATGCCGAGCACGTCCTCGTCCGTCTCGGTCGGAAGGCCGAGCATGAAGTAGAGCTTGACCGCGCTGTATCCGCCCGCAAACGCGCGGCGGCAGGATTCGAGCAGATCTTCCTCCGTCAGATTCTTGTTGATGGCGTCGCGCAGTCTCTGCGTGCCCGCCTCGGGTGCAAACGTGAGGCCGGTCTTTCTGCCCTTTTGCAGCCGCTCCATCAGCGCCATGGAGAAGTTATCCGCACGCAGCGACGGCAGCGCGAGCGTCACATGCCGCTGGGCACAGAAGTCCTCTAAGTCGTCGCACAGCTCGACAAGGTGCGGATAGTCGGACGTCGAGAGCGACGAGAGCGTCATATCCTGATAGCCCGAGTCCTCGACGGCTTCAACGGCGTAGCCGCGCAGCAGCTCCTCCGAGCGGTTGCGCACGGGACGGTAGACATACCCCGCCTGACAGAAGCGGCAGCCGCGGATGCAGCCGCGAAACAGCTCCACGTTCACACGGTCGTGCACGATCTCCGTGCTCGGCACGATGGGGTCCGTCGGATAATAACAGGCGTCGAGATCCTGAATGATGCGCTTGGTCACGCGCGCGGGCGCGCCGTGCGTCGGGGTCAGGTCGTGCAGCGTGCCGTCCGGGTTCCAGTGCGGGACGTAGAACGACGGAATGAGCACGCCCTGGATCTTCGCCGCCGTTTCGAGAAACCGCGTCTTACTCCAGCCGGCCTGCTGCGCCTGCCGGAACAGCGCCAGCACTTCGTTATTGACCTCTTCCCCCTCGCCGATGATCATGAGGTCAAAAAACGGGGCCATCGGCTCCGGGTTGCTGCAGGCCGTACCGCCCGCGATGACAAGCGGCGTCAGCT
>ENA-OOXF01000954-OOXF01000954.1-human-gut-metagenome-genome-assembly--contig:-NODE-954-length-20548-cov-2.304250_pt1 | contig 20548 bp, 13 predicted proteins | sample MGYA00241586_ERZ501341 | MGnify/ENA primary metagenome ERZ501341 (study PRJEB25962, sample SAMEA2042985) | human gut metagenome | biome: human gut; feature: human-associated habitat; material: faeces... | reverse complement strand
CCGGCGGTTCCAGTGTATTTACTCGGTTTCGCTGTCCAGAATCATCCGGCCAGCACTGTCAAAGTTGTAATATCCCTCCGGCATCAGGCCGTGCGTCCAGTACACATAGTAGCTGCGGTCATGGACGACCTCACAGGTGGAACGCACATAGTAGTAGTCGCCGTCGATCTGGATCAGACCGGCATAGGTACGTTCACCGTTCCTGTAGAAGTACAGGCTTCCGTCTTCCTCGTAGATCCCGTTTTTCAGAGGTGCGACGCTGCCTGTCAGCTTGCCATCTGCGTCGAAGTGATATCTGCCCTGGGGCATCAGGTCATGCGTCCAGGAAATGTAGTAATCACAATCGCGTACCACTTCGCACTTGGAATTCACATAGTAATAATCATCGCCAATTTTGATGAGGCCCGCATAGGTCAGTGTTCCGTTGACATAGTAATGCAGAACACCATCTTCCTCGACGATGCCATTCTTCGGAGTGCCGGTCAGCTTTCCGTTCTCATCGAACGTGTAGTAGCCGGCTTCCTTCAGGCCATGCGTCCAGGAAATGTAGTACACACAATCGTTCACGACCTCACCGCTGCTGCGGACATAGTAGAAATCACCGTCAATTTCAATCAGGCCAACATAGGTTACATTGCCGTTGACATAGTAACGAAGCACGCCGTCATCGTCCTTCACGATGCCATTCTTGTCCGTAGCACCCGGAATGAGCTTGCCCTTTGCGTCAAAGGCATAGGTTCCTTCCTCCATCAGACCGTTCATTCTGGAGCAGTAGTAGGTCTGGTTCACGATCAGCTGGCCCTTGCTGTTGGCATAGTAGTAATCGTCACCGATCTTGATCATACCTGCAGGAGCCTTGATGCCGTCGACATAGTAGAAGAGATCTTCGCCAGCCTTCAGGATTCCGTTCTTGCCGGTGTCCTCGTCGTGCAGAATGACACCGTTCTCATCGAAGTAGTAGCCCCATTCAGGAAGCGCAAGGCCATTGGTCTTGTGGAGCCAGCAATCCTTGCCGTTCAGCACAGTGCTCTTCACCGCCGCCGAGAGGGTCAGGCCCTCACGCTCCTCCAGATTCTTCTGAACCGCGAAGTAATAATAGTTGACCTCGCCGTTCTCCTTGACAACGCGCTTCAGGCCGGCTTCTTCTTCGATGATGCCGCTGTTGAGCCAATAGGTGTCCGCTCCGACGCTGTAAACACCGGTAACGTTGCTCTGGAATACGCCGTTTGCGTCGAAGACGCAGCGGGCTTCTTCCGTTGCTCCATTGGGGACCAGTGTCGTGATTCCGGTAGCCGCGTATCCGGTTTCGGTGTCCAGATAATAGGTATTGCCGTCAATGACGGTCCAACCGGTCTTCTGCAGTACGCCGTTCTGGTAGTACTGCTTGCCGTTCACATCCGTAAACCAGCCGTTCCAGATCTGCCACTGTGCATACAGCGTCATATCTCCGGTCAGTTCAAGAATTGCGCCCGCATCGGCATAGGTGGCTCCGCTGCCATCTGCGGCAGTGTTCCAGCCGTTGAACTTGTAGTTCTCACGGGTAAAGGCGTTGATATTCAAGGCAGTGTCCACACCGACCTCAAAGCGCTGAGGCTCCATACTGCCTTCGCCACCATTGGCGTTGAAGGTGATGGTGTAGAACACACGTGCAGTTGCAGAGTACTGTGCCGTATAAGTGGCATCCTCTTCAGCAACCACAACCTCCGGGCTCCAGCCGGTGAAGGTGTAGCGGTAGTTCTCGTCAGGAGCCTTATCTGTGCTGCCCTTGAAGGAAGGCATGGTGCCCTTCAGATAATCTTCCTCAGCTACGACCTGGCCATCAATTACCCAAGTGATATGTGCGCCGGTCTTAGGAATTTCCTCGCCTTGTTTCAGCCGTTCATTGCAGACAGAGCAGTAGGTGTCGCCGGTGTAACCGGGCGTCGTAAGCGTCGCTTCGACCGCATTGCGAATCTCCGGCTTGTGGCCGGTCGCAGGGACTACCTCCTGTTTAACAAGCACTTCCTTGCAAACATCACAGTGCTTGCCCTCGGTCTTGCCGGGCTCGGTGCAGGTCGGCGCGACTGCGGGGTCAATGACCTCAGTATGACCCTTGATCTGAATGGTTTCACCCTTGGTGATTTCCTTGCCGCAGATGGCGCAGACTGTATCACCGGTGTAGCCGCACTCGGTGCAGGTGGCATCCTTCTTGTTGATCACCTTGGTGAGAGAATGATTGTCCTCCCACTGAGCATAAAGAGTGGTGTTCTCGGTCAGATTAACAGTCGCACCATCCGCATAGGAGTCGCCAGTACCGTCAGCCGCCGTATTCCAGTTCAGGAAGTTGTAGCCTTCACGGGTGAAGGTGTTTGCATTCAGCGCCGTATCCTTCTTTGCAGTTACGGTCTGCGGGGCCATCGTGCCTTCGACCGGGTATTCCGCACTTCCGTTGGCTTCAAAGGTAACCGTCAGCTCCGCAGGCTCTTCGCCGCCCCAGACGCCATTGACATAGTTGATAACATCGCCAGCGTTTGCGGTCGCAGTTTCGGTGTAAGAGCCGTCTGCGTTGTGTAGCTTGGCAGCGGTGATGGGGATAGTCACTGCATTGCTGCCCGCATTATATTGATAGGTTTCGGTTTCCGTACCGGGTGTGCCTTGCTGAATGTACTTACCGGTGCCGTTGCTGGAGCAGATATTTGCACCGCCCTTGGTGGTGTAGATGGCGCCAATCGCCGTTACACTGCCGTTCACATTCATCTTGGCATCGACCAAATCGTTGTTAGAACGGTTATATGCCTTACCAGGCGCATAGGCCACGGACTTAAACTTGCAGGGGCCCCAGACGAAGTTGTCGGAGTTCCACTCATCGCTGTCATAGAAATAGATATTCTTCCCGTTTGCAACCGTCAGGCCAGCGCCCTCGGCAATATTGACCTCAACGCCCGCCAGCAGAGCTGCATCCTGATTGATGGTCACATTGCCGGACTGAATATTGATGGTAATGTTGTTGGTGATAGGCAGCACATAGCTTGCAGAGTCGACATCCATGCTTGCAAGCGTCAGCGACAACGTGTTCAATGCCGCCTCGCCGTTTACTGTGAATACAAGACGGTCTGTCTTTTCATCGTAATCCTTAGTAAAGCTACCGGATTCCACTTTGAACATACCGTTGTCACCAATGAAATTAATAGCAGTAGTATATGTGGTGCTCATTGCAAAAACGCCGCTGTAAACCTGTTCATTGGCGCCGGCATTCAACGTCAAGGGAACTTCGATATTTTGTACGAAGTACTGCGAAAATGGGAACACCCCATGGCCCATGCCGGAAGATGCGCTGCCGCCACGGAAGTCCGCGATTTGATAGAACTCATACACGGTTGCGCCAGATTCCGCCAGAACAGAACCGCTGCCGGAGATAAAGCCCCATGCATAGAGCTTGCCGCCGTTCTTGACCGTAATGGAGCTGTTATCCGCCATTTTGATGTATCCATAATCACCAACGGGACGTCCCTGCTGACCGCCGCCAGCTGCAAAATATCTGCCGCCCAAACTGATGGCACCATTGACGGTAATAGAAGTGCCTTCGCTCATCGTCAGCGTTCGGAAAGGCTTAGACTCGGGAGTCGTCCGAATCGCCGCAGGAGCATCCGTATACAGCGTTCCCGCCTCATCAAACGGAATCAGCAGGGTAATACCCGTCGGGATGGTATAAGTACCGCTGATCGAACCGTTTGTAGCCAAGGTGATCTTGGACTGACCGTTTGCCTGCGCATAAACAACCGCTTCATTCAGGTCTGCAAACCGCTGGCCGCCGGTTTCAAACAGGGCCGCCGTTTTACTTGCGAACCGCGCTGTGATAGTGCAGTCATTTTCAATGTTCAACGCAGCCTTTGCAGACGTGCTGATATATTTCTCGTTAGAAACATCATACCAGCCCATGAACTGATAACCATCCGCCGGAGTCGCCACTACCTGATAAGCAGTCATGGAGCTTTGCGTGTTGCTATATTCCTCGGTAATGAGTTTTCCGTCTACTGTATAAGTACCGTTTTCAGCAGGCACGAAAGTCGCAGTTGCATTGACATCGCTTACCAGAACCACGTTGGTAAGGGTGATCTTCGTGGCAGCACTGGTGCTGCCAGACTTGATGTATACTTTAACGCTCTCGTTTGCCGCCAGTTCCTTGGTAAAACTGGCACCCGAAGAAACTACAGTACCATCTACCTGAATCGTTCCACTATTCTGTTCAATGGTATAGTCAAAAGAAAGGGTTGCTGTTGTCGACTTCTTATTTGTAATTGTCAGTGTGGAACTATGCTGTGTATCACTGCATGTTCCGCCTGTACTGGTAGCTGCGCCGATAATGCTCGTACCATTGGCCGACCAAGCATCATCTGCATCACCTTCAAAACTCAGCCCGATATTTTCGTCGGTTAAACCTGTCACAGTGCCACTGGTTGCTGCAAACGCTGTCATGGTCACATTTGGAAGCAGTACCATGACCATGAACATGCAGAGCACAAGCGAAAGGAATCGCTTCAATGTGCTTTTCATTTCTTTATTACCTTCTTTCTTTGATGATTTCTGGCGTTTATTTCTATGTAAATGCTGAGTCCCGCCGCAAATGCGATGGCTGCCCAGACATGAGAAAGGTGGAATAGCATCCCCGTAGAGGACGTCCGGAAGAATTCATCAATGAAGCGGAACGCTCCATAGGATGCCATATAAAGTGGGTAAATACTGCCGGGGTTCTTGCTCTTTTTCACTCTGGGGATGAGCAGAATCAGCATCACAATATAATAGAGGATCTCGAGTTCCCTTGTGGGGAAGTGAACGTGCGTTCCCGGTATGACTAAGCCAGCGCAGCATCCAGAGACGATGCAGTTGACCCGAGCGCACATCACCGTGAAGATCATGCAAATCGTAAAAATATCAAAAACGGCTTTGATATTGCGTTTTGAAACCTTTGCGCTGATGAAATAAAGCACTGGCATAAAGAACACTCCGCCGAATAAGCTCATGTTGCCAGCATCTCCGGTTTCCAGAAACGCAAATGCTTTTACACTCAAAACACCACATACCGTATGCAGCACCGAGAAGGCTATCACGGCGTACCATTTCATTTGGAGTTGCCGCCGCATCCTGTACAGCCAGAACACATTGAAGATAGTTCCCAGAAGCAGGAGCACGATCAGTGAATGCTCCTTCAGCCAGATAAATACAAGATCAAGCAATACGTACTCCTTTTCGTATTCGTATCTTCCATGGGGTATGGCGCTAAAATCACCATACCCCATGGGTCTTTTGGTTATTTGACCATCTTGCCGTCTGCACCAAAGGTATAGAAGGTGGCGGGCAGCAGGTCGTTGGTTTTGCTGATCCAATAGCGCTGGTTGGTAACAACCTTGCAAGAGCTGTTCACATAGTAATAATCGCCGTCGATCTGAATCAGACCAGCGTAGGTCTTGACACCATTGACATAGTAATACAACTCACCATCTTCATTGATGATACCGTTCTTCAACTCGGGATCAGGCTCAGGCGTCGGAATCGGTGCATCGGTCATCTTGCCGTCTGCATCAAAGTTATAGAAGGTTGCGGGCAGCAGATCATTGGTCTTGCTAATCCAGTAACGGCAATTTGTTACGACCTTGCAGGAGCTGTTCACATAGTAGTAATCGCCGTCGATCTGGATCAGGCCCGCGTAGGTCTTGACGCCATTGACATAGTAATACAGCTCGCCATCCTCGTTGACGATGCCGTTCTTCACCCCGGGATCAGGATTGGGATTCGGGTCAGGATCCGGCGTCGGAATCGGTGCATCCGTCATCTTACCGTCTGCATCGAAGTTATAGAAGGTGGCAGGAAGCAGATCATTGGTCTTAGATACCCAGTAACGCTGACTCGTGACTACTTTGCAGGAACTGTTCACGTAATAGTAGTCACCGTCAATTTGAATCAGACCGGCATAGTTCCTGACACCATTCACGTAGTAATAGAGCGTACCGTCTTCGTTGACAATGCCGTTTTTGCTCGGATCCGGATTATCAATAATCATCCTGCCGTTTTCGTCAAAATCGTAGAACGCCTGTGCAAGACCAGTGTCATTCGGGAAGGATACCCAGTGACGGGTGTTCTTAACAGCGGTATAATTGCCACTTCCAAAATAGTAGTAGTATCCATCTTCCGCTAAATACAGGCCAAAGCAGACCATTCCGTCGATGGTGTAGTACGTATTTCCGTTAAGATAGAAGAGGCCTGTGTGCTGATATACGCCGTGGCAAATCCCATCTTCGCCAAAGTCATACCAGTAGATATGATCATCGTGATTGTAGCTTTCTTTCACATATCTAAGCCCTGTATAACGATAGCCCTGCGGGTCGAAATAGTACTTTTCGCCTTCAACCGTATACCATTTTCCCTGTACGAATGTCGGCCCATAATAATACTTGGTTCCTTGATCGGTTGTCAGCCATTCTCCCTTCAACAGCTTTCCGTTATCAAACGTGTACGTCACATTCTCGAAGAATGCTCTACTCGGGCCATTCAGTCCTTTGAATGTCTCTTTATCAAAGTAATAATAGCTGTTCTCACCATCTGCATCCGTCAGGTTCCACCAGCCAGACTTGGCCACACCGTTGATGGCGTAGTACCGTGCGCCGTCAAGTTCGAACAGACCTGTGACCTTGCCCTCGCAAGCACCGGTCGTCTCATTGAACTGGTAGAAATACTCGTTGCTTTCATCGTTGAGGCCAGGGACCTTGTGGATACCCTTCAAGGCATTGTTTTCGACGAAGTAGTAGGATATACCGTTGACCGTTTTCCAGCCGGACCAGGAGCCGTTGTCCAGGATGAAACGATCCGTGAACTCCTGATACGATTCGCAGTAAAAATGGCCGCCCTTGGGATGTGTGACATTTTCCGGCTCCTCATAGGGATAGATCCCATACTGCTCCTGGAAGGAGGTCTGCTTGGCCATGTTGTAGAGTGCGTTTGCGCCAAGATAGATATCATAGCCGATCGAACCAGCGTTCGTAATTGTCAGCGTCTGATTCGCGCCGTTCTTAGCGGTCATCTTTACACCACTGAGAATGCAGATGGGGTTGGCCGTTTCAGGATCAATGGCCTGGCTCTGCTTGATGAAATTGCACTTCACCGTGAGCAGATTATTCTCGTCCATGGATGCGGACGTCAGACGGAAATAATCATTCGACACCGTCAGGTTGGAAATGTCCACATCGACATTCTGGTCGAACTGGAACTTCACCGTCACCTCAGTCTTCGGGCTGACACGCTCTGCCAGCTGGAGCAGCAGATCCCAGGCCGTGATGCCGGAAATATCGCCGCCAGCAACCATGGACAGAAGCGGCTCCAGCTTTTCAGGCATCTTGATCGTCATCATATCCAGTCCAAAGACATAGGTGACGTTCATGGGCTGGCTGGGATCGATCACATGATAGCGGTCTGTCTCGCCGTCGCCGCCGGGGAGATATTCCGCGTTGGAGACTTCTCTTGTCCATGCGAAGGTTCTGTCGCCGCCTGTGGCGTTGTCAAAGTCGAAAATCGCCTGATTGGCACTGTACATGGCGACCTTGATCGTGGCACTGATGGAATAGTCCCGCGTGATCATAGCCGTAATGGTAACGTTGCGCAGGCCGGATCCCTCGCTGCCAGTAAAGGCAAAGCCATTGTTCGCAGCTTCCACAGTACCTGCTGCGCTGTTGCTCAGTTCAAATGTGATATCGCCCGCGCATACAGCGACGGGATTCTCATTATAGGTTGCGATCAGGGGAAGGCGAACCGAATCCCCGTAGATGGCGTTGATGCTTGTCTTGGAAAATTTCAGTCCATTCGGCTCGACCACGGTAAGCGTCTTGCTGCCGATCACCGTGTCACCGGACAGGAGCTGAATTTCCACGCTGCCTTTCTTGACGGCGGTGAAAACACCATCTTCAGAGACGGTACCGATGGTTTCATCTGCGGACTTCCATGTAAGATTGGCAGGGAGTTCCGCAGCGCTGCCGGACACACTGACACCGGAAGCAACCAGACGAACCGCGGCGCCGCTCGTCAAGTAATCGTAAGCAGAGGTGATCAGGGCATGATCAAACTCCGTAGAGACAGGGGCCGTGGAGACCACCATCAGAGAGGAACTAACGGAACGCTCATAACCATCCGAAGGACGGTTCACAACCGTGAGCGTATTGCTGCCTTCCTGCTTCGCTACGAAGGTAGTGGAACCGCCGCCATCCAGATTGATTGCGGTCACACAGCCTGCGTCCAGCATGATCTGTGCCAGTTCTTCAGCAGTGCCGCCAGCGGAGAAGGGTTCCTGACGGCCGTCCAGCACCATCATGACGACCTTGCCCTCAGCAGTGATACCCACACAAGTGCGGGAATGACGGCTGTTATAATAGTCCGCCGCACTAGTCACGACAGGCTTCCCATCCTTGACCAGATAAACGCTGCCACCGACAGCCTCCTGGATCTGATCCTGATAAGCTGCGTAATCGCTGGGCCCGCCGATCATGGCAGTCCCGTCTTTCAGGATCGCAAAGAAGTTTTTGGAGGTGCCGCCATGATACTCGACACCATCCATAACCAGAGCGCCGCTGGGGGCACCGGTGGTCATGTTGTAGAAGTCAGCGTTGACACCGACCACTGCATTGTAGTGCTCGACGTAGTTTGCCGCATCGGACGGATCGGAATGCCGCTTCTGAGCCGCCGCCATCTGATCGGACACGCGGGACATTGCCCAGCCCTGGCTCGGATCGTTGTCGTGATAATTGGCGTGGATGCTCACATCCTCCCGGGCGATATCCGCCGTGGCAATGTAGTAGACGATCTGCTTGTCGTCCTTGGTCAGTGCATAGTTGATCGTCTGCGTCACACCGGGCGCGACCGTCGTCGTGTCCGAAGAAAACACAGAATAGTAGGCATTATCCGGCTTCGGCTCGGGCTTAGGATCCGGATCGACCGGGTCGGGATCAACGGGATCCGTGCCGTTGGGATCGCCAGCCAGATCAAACAGATAATCCGCAAATGCATAGCAGCAGGCCTTGCGCAGCGTCTCGCAATTGGGCAGATCTGTCAGCGAGTACGAGCTCTCCAGCGCACCGATCAGGGTATTCCCGGTATAGGTGCTCAGAACCTTGCTCCGGATACCGTCTTTGGTGACCATGCCGCCCAGACGGTTGGTCAGGAAGTAGGAAGCGCGGCTTGCGTCTGTAAGCCCTGCGGTAAAGTAGTTCTCAATGATCGTGCTCAACGCCACACCGCCGCGGTTCATCTCCGTTGTGAGATAGAACGCATCCATGTCGCCATAGAGGTCCGTATCAGTGAAGGAGTGACCCACACTGTTGAGTGTGCCGTAATCTACACCAAGGTATTTTGTACGAATGTTGGCAGCCAGAATGTCAACGTCCGTCTCCGTGGTATCCACCTTATCGGGGATGTCCACATTTTCGGCGCAGAACATCAGGTCCGCGATGTCACCGGCCCAGCTGCCCATATCGGCACGTGCCTGCACAACAGCCGCAGTCATCCCCTGCGCCTTGGCATAGTTGGCCACATCCATTGCGCCAAACACATGGCCAAGGTCAACTTTATTGCCATTGGGCAATGTGAAGTTGCCCAAGTTCTTCAGTGCAGAAGCCGAGGTATTGTTCGCGGTATCCTGCTCGGAAACATAGGCGGTAAAGGCAGTATTCTCCTTGCCGCAGACCATTTCCCAAGTGCCGGAGGTGTACCGCTCCACGCCTGTACGGATATAGTTGATGATCAGCGCATTGGCATCCTCACCGGCATTTTCTTCCGCATAGGTCTGGGCATAGCCTTCCAGAACCTTGAAACAGGAAAGGAATGTTGCATAGTCTGAAATCATCGTAGTTGCAGCTGCGTTCCCCCCGGAAGCAGCAGAGCCTTCATCGTTTGAGCCCGCCGCGAAGACGCTGACCGGCAGCATAGCTGTCAGCAGCATCACAAGAACAAGGCACAAAGACAAATGTCGTTTCACCAGTCTACTTGTCATAACAGTTCTCCTCCTATTGTAATTACATTCAGCTTAAATGATCGATCAGATAATTTAAGTCCTCTTGCATTGCGTAGAAGCGGGTCTGCTCTGTCTCTTCCAAGCCAGAATCGGCAGGCAGTTCCTCAACATGTAGATAAACATTTCGCTGGGTTCCCGTGTCGTCCGTCAGGCTGCCGACAACCTCACTGCTGTCATCACCAATTAAAACCTTGAACAATTCATAGGTTTCTTCTCCGCTCTTGGTTTCAAAGGTAACCGCAATCGTGTTGCCGTTCTGCTCCTGGCGAATGGTAACATACTCCTGCCAACGATCCGGATAATGCAGATCACCGTAGTCCGTATGAACGACTACATCTTCTGGAATCGTATTTGCAGAAACATTATCATTCTGTTCTTCTTGCACTTTGTCATTGCCGCACCCGGCCAACAGGCCACACACGAATATGACGCACAAAAATACTGATATCCATTTTCGATATGTCATCCCTGCATTCCTTTGGCGTATTCGGATTTTGTTTTGTTTGCTTGTCACTTTGTCGTCTTGCATTCCTTGACCTCCGCAGTTTTATAATTACTAATTGCTTCCACGAAAATATCTCTTAGACATTCTTCATTAACTTCAGCGCTATGAAACTGTTCGGCCAATGATTGTGCGCATAGTGTATAATGACTGTACTCATTGGCTTCTTCGCATAAATGCCGTATTGCATTAGGAAGTTCTTCTGCTTTTTCGAGTATGTATGCAGCACGATAACGTCTCAAATAATCAATTGCTGCAATTTCAGATGGCCCATACGCAAGAATGCATGCTCCGCTTCGTAGGCTTTCTGCAATTTTTGTAGAAAGGGAATACTTAGTACGACAAATTGATTTGTTATCAAAGGCTTCAGTAAAGATAATAAACTTACTTGTCCCTAAGAGCCGCTCAACCTCTCGCTCAGAAATACATCCGCAATAAGTCAATCCATTTCCCTTGTTGATTTGTTGAAGAATTGTGGAATTCCGCTCACCGGAGTATACATTGATTGTCTCAAATCCAGTTATTGCGGCTGCCCTGAGCGCACGCCCCAGTTCAGTCAGCGGTACAATGCGATTGATTCCCAAATTCCCAACATAAACAACACCCGACCGGAAATCAGCAGGCAGCGAGTAATGGTTAATTGCACTTGAGATTCGGATCGTTTTTGTTGGAACTTGAAACAAGCGTGCATAATCTCTTTGCATCATGTCACTGATCGTAACAATAGTCCCGCCCCGATGAATGACCTTTCGGGCCAGCTTCACCAGCTGTTGGCATTGTATTCGACGAAAAAAAGGTCCATGATTCAGCGGCTCAATATAGAAATCATCTGCGCACCACATCACAATCGGAATGTGCAGGAAATCCGACAGCCAGATGGCGATACGATAGGGAAACGCATAGTCTCCGGCCGCTAAAAATATGACATTAGGGGCAAATGCCTGCACCCACTCCAAAAGCGCCTTGGTTTTCCATTTGCCGAATCTCCACATTGTGTCCCGCAAAAAATAGATGAATGATGTACGCCGTCTGGAAAACTGATATACCTTCGCCAGCCAGCCTGTGTCGGTTCTGCTCTGCACCGCCGATTCATCAATGTCTGATGCATCAAAGACCCTGAACTCTGTTTTTCGTGTAAACAGCGAATGCAGAATATTGCTGTCCGTCATTCTGAAATAGTGCAGACAGCATCTTCGAGTCGGAATCTCCTGATGGAAGTACAATTGTGCGAGATTATCTGGGGGGATTCCAGCCAACATATGCATCATTGTTTTCCCCATGTTTCCAGAAGAACTGAAAACATTGTGACTAACAACAAGTACTCGCGGTTCTACCATATTATCTCCTCGAAAATATCCGGAATCGCATTTATCGAATGCTTCTTGTAAGAACGTCGAACTGCATATTATGAAGTTCCGACAGATGCGCTTCATACGGGTGCTCCAGATCCAGAATGGCGACATGCTCTTTGCACTTTCTGTCCTCCGGATTTGGGAGCGCGTGGTAATCGCCGTACAGCTTCGTCAGCAGCTCGTCATAATAGGCAGATACCGGAAATACTCCATCCTCGAACTGCATCTCAACGGACTGCTCAATCCATGCCCGCGGGAATATATTTTTCTCGTATTTGCTCCCTGCGCCAAAAAATGTATGGACTAACTGCGATTTCTGATCTTTTTTTCGTATACAAATTGCCTTGAGCCCTTTGAGCGGGAACATGCGGCATACCTGCATGAATAGCTTCTTAATCACGCTATTGGTTTCATACCCACGAGCATATAGGCTTTTTGCAATAATGATTTTTGATACACAAAACTGTATCTTCCGCATCAAAGTGCAATCAGAGAGGTTATCGCACGGGAAGATATCGACATACACGCCTTGGTGCGTCTTCAAATCCTTTGGATAATACTTCTCTATGCAGGTCGTATTGTTTCGCCGCAATTTGGAGTAGGGCATTGGCCAATGAGCGCTGTGTTCCTGCTGGGCAAAATATAAAGTCTCGTCAAAATCTTTGGCCGCTTCCTTGAAAAAACGCTCATACTCACTGCGAGACATTATAATATCCACATCATCATCCCATGGAATGAAGCCGTGATGTCTGACTGCTCCTAATGCCGTGCCTGCAAAAAGCTGATATGATATTCGGCGCCTTTTGCAGACGATATCAATATCTTTCAGCATTTCAAGCAGAAGTGTCTGATGAGCCGTCATTCCCGTATGTTGTTCCAGTACTCTCATATGTGCACCCTTAGCTACGCAGAAAAGTTATATACATATACTTGCGCAGCCAGTTCGGTGACAGCGCAGAACTACTTCGGATAATGCAACTCTCAGCATACTGCCAAGCATTTATGAATCCTTGCTTCCACATGAAACGGAACAATTCTATCTGCGTTTTTGCGTAACGCCGACCCGCCCTTCGTTTATACATACTTGTACCTGCTCTCATATAGAGCAGCGGCTCTTGAATATTGTATCCCTCATAACCAGCCATCAGCATTCGAATCCACAGATAATAGTCCTCCAGCAGATAAAAGTGCTGATACGAGCCTACTGCCTCTACTGCCGATTTTTTATACATTACACATGGATGGTTAAACGGATTCCGCTTTTTAGCGAACTCAATGATTTCTTTGTTTTTCTCCGGCAAGACCCTTTTGCAGTTTATAGTTTCCGGGTTCTTCGAGAATTCCATTACCGTGCCTGAACAAATACTTACAATCGGATACTTATTGAAGATTGCGACCTGCTTCTCGCATCTGTCTGGATATGCAATATCATCACTATCCATACGCGCAACCAGTTCATTCCTGCAATGTTTTATTCCTTCATTCAAGGCATTCCCCAAACCCACGTTTTTCTCAAGCCGCACGACCATTAAGATTTCGCCCATCTGACAATGCTTTTCAGCTATGACACCATCCAATTCCGGAGTCAACGGCCCATCACATACCAAAACAAAATCGCTAGTCGGTAGTGTTTGATCCTGTATGCTTTCAATTGCAAGTTTCAGCCATGCCGGGTTTTCCTTGCTATAGACTGACATAAGTACAGAATATGCTCCATATCTCTCTGCGCTCATAAAGCGCCCCTTTCTGCTCCAATTATTTGCCTAGAAGTCTTCGGCATTTAGTCCAATCTTCGTACCGATCTCCCAGCATATGGATATCACTTCCGAGGTATTTTACATATCCATTTTCAATCCATTCAAGATACCGTTTACGTTTCAGCGGCTTTGTCAGGCATTCTGCATTGAGCTGGAGCGGCACGCTCTCACAAATCAGTTTTTCAATATTCTCTGCAGGATACCGCTCTGCGTGAGCAAGGACAATTTGAATATCCGCCAGGTCACACAGAAGATACAGCGTGTCCCAGATCGACTCCGGCCACGCATAAAACGGCATTTCCAACAACAGCTCGTTTGTACCCTCACGGCACAGGCGGTTCAGGCCGTCCAGCCGTTCCATGCCATCGCAGATCAGCACCTCTGCGCCGAGCTGAATCAGCGGAGCGTTTTCAGGCAGCTCATGGAGCAGCAGCCCTGCAGTTTTCTCCCTACGGCGCAGGAAGGACTCGACGGATTCCTTATGCGGGTAAAAATGCGGCGTTGCACAGATCGTTTTCACGCCAGCAGAAGCTGCCATCTCCACCTGTTTCAACGAGGTCGCAAGGCCATCGCTCCCATGGTCACAGCCAGGAAGAATATGGGCATGGTAGTCAAGCGACAAGTCGAGCTTCATATTACCGCGCTTCATACGACTCAGAATAGGAATACTTATATCCGTATTTGCCCCCATATTTATATTTGTAAGCATACTTCACGGATTTCATATTCAGGTCGTTGAGCACCGTGCCGCATAGGTTTCCGCCCGCACGGCGTACCGCATCGATGGCCTCGTTCAGCTCATCCTCAGTCGTATCGCCGGACTTGACTACGAGTACCACACCGTCCACATAGGTCGAAACAATTTGCGCGTCAGCGACCGTATTGATCGGCGGCGTGTCGATAATAATGTAGTCATAAACCTTTGCACTTTCTTCCACGAAGTGCTTCATACGCTCGGATGAAAGCAGTTCGGAGGGGTTCGGCGGGATGGTTCCAGTGCAAACGATCCAGAGCGGCAGATCTTTCACCTTGTCCAGTTCGAGCTTCGATATTTTTGCAAGAAAATCGCACAGTCCGGTAGGCTTCTCCACTCTCCAAAGGCGGCGCTGCGTTGGCTTGCGCATATCCGCATCGATCAAGAGCACCTTTTTACCCAACATTGCATAGCTAATGGCAATGTTGGCTGCTGTCAGGCTCTTGCCCTCAGAGGGCTTTGCGCTAGTGACGGCGAAGCTCGTACATGGGCGCTCCTTATCCGCCGTCATGCAGAACATCAAACTGGTGCGCAACTTTACATAGGCTTCCTTTATCGCAAATGGAGATTCATTGGTCAGCAGACGTTTCCTGTTTGTACGAACAGCTTCAATCGCTACCTTTCGGCTTTCTTTCTTTTTCGCCATAGAGCACTGCACCTCCCTCCGCCAGCTTCCAGCAGCCAGCATTCTCATTTGTCGCATGGATGTCCGGTATCTGACCAAGGACAGTCACACCGGCGGACTTTTCAATGTCCTCCGGCAGGTAGATGGTCGTATCGGCCATCATTCGCAGAATAATAGCAACTGAAGCCAGTATCATGCCAACCACAAATCCAATCGCGCTGTCAAATACGGTTCTGGGCGCAGATTTTTCCGTTGCCACCTCCGGTCGGTCCACGACCTCGACGCCGCCCGCCTTGGTAATACGAACGATTTCAGTAGGCGCAACTTTTGCAAAGGAATTGGCGATCTTGCAGGCAAGCTCCGAATTGGTCGAGGTCACTACCACCTCCAGCAACTGTGTATCCGACACAACGGAGACATTCACCATGCGGCTAAGTTCCTTTCTCGACAATGAAGTTTCTGCTCTCAAATCACTCAGGACGGAATCCAAAACAGAATTGCTCGCCAGGATCTTTGAATAGGTCGTAGCAAGGCTCTCCGCCGCCTGGAGGTCGCTGTTATTGATCGTTCCCTGTGAAGAATTGTCCGCACTGTTATATACATAAAAACTCACTCGAGATTCATAGGTCGGCGTAACAAGAATTGTTACTACTGCATAAACGCCCGCAGCAACAACGACCCCCGCAAGGAGCAGCCAATGAATCTTTGCCAACAGGATCTTTGTAATATCCCATAGTGACAGTTCTGTGCCCCCCACGGAAGCATACGGTTTCTTACTTTCGTTCATATTCTAGGATTGTCCTCCAAACGCATCTTTCTTTATCGGGCGCCCGCGCCGCACAAAACGACGCGGATCGTCTTTCCAATACACGCCAAATCCATCCAAATCGATCGTTTTTCTATATACTCCATATCGTAGATAATTTTTTCTTCCGGCTTCAGAGAATATCCGCCATTCACCTGAGCATGTCCAGTCAGGCCAGGAACAACCATTAACCGGTTGGAGAAACCGGGAATGTATTTTTCAAATTCTCCGTAGAAATAAGCACGCTCCGGCCGCGGGCCGACGAAACTCATGTCGCCGCGCAGGATGTTATAGAACTGAGGAAGCTCGTCCAGCCGGGTGCGTCTGAGAATTTGGCCGAAGTGTGTGCATCTTGGATCCTGTTCATCTGCCCACTGCGGGCCGTTTTCCTCTGCGTCAAGACGCATTGACCTAAATTTATAGATCATAAACGGCTTCCCATGGAGACCGAGCCGCTCCTGCTTAAAAATTGGGGGACCTGGCGAGTCCAAAGTGATGATCAATGCAATGATTATCATCGGGATTGCCAGAATCAGCAGGCCCAAGAAAGAACATACTATGTCAAAAGCACGCTTCGTTATCAGGTACAGCTTCTTTTGTTCCAATACAGGTTTTGCTATTTGAATGATCACATCGGCAGAGCGCTCCTCTGTCAAACAGCTGCTCGCTGTTGTTGTCACATATCTCACATCCCTACATTGATATCTGTATCTCTGCCCCCCATCGGTTCAGCACGAAGCCGTCCAGGGGCAAAGGCTCTACACAGATATTGAATTTGCAAATTGCTGTACAAAAATATCCATTCAAGGTGCGCAATTCAAGTAAGTACCGCCTCCGCCATAGCTGCACAAAAACGAACATCTTTTGTTAATGCAGATGTGTCAGCGGAGCTTTCGTGGAGTTTGCCACTCCACGTGTAACGCAAAACATAGTTATTCTTTTGTATTATAGCACATTACATATTCAAATGCAATTGAATCAACAAAGAAATGGAAGAAAAAGTATGTTTTTGTCAACTTACGTTAATTTTTTGCGGAGAATTCCGTTGACTTAAAGTTCAGCGCAGTCATCCCAGCAGTCTGGATGAAATTAAAATAAGATCCACACCCAACATAATCACTGCACAAGGACCAACATAATCACTGCACAAGGAGGAATTACAAAATGGCAAAGGGTGAGAATATCTTCAGACGGCGGGACGGTCGCTGGGAGGCTCGGTATATCAAGGGTCGTGAGCTATCCGGAAAAATCAAGTATGGATACTGTTATGGAAAAACATATCGGGAAGCCAAAGAGAAAGCCGCAAAGCGCAAAGCAGCTTTGGCAAATGGAGCTCCCTTACCGACAGCCAGAACGCAAAAACCGTTCTCCAGCTATTGCTTGGAATGGCTACATACAAAGAAATGCACGGTGAAAGAATCGACGTATATTAAATACAGCGCCGCGGTCAATAAGCACATCATTCCAAAGCTCGGTGTGTGCCACCCTCTGGGCTTCACGACGGAATTGATGGACGATTTCATCAAAGAACTGCAATTCGAAGATGAACTGGCGCCAAAGACGGTGCATGATATTCTAGTCGTGCTGCATGGCATTTTGAAGTTCGCTTCCTCGAAGTTTGCAGGCTCATTTCCCGCGGTGGAGATCAACTATCCGAAGATCGGCAAGAAGGAGATGCGCGTTTTGTCCAGAGAAGAGCAGGCGCGCCTCGTTGCCTATCTACATGAGGATCTGGATTCGTGCCGATTTGGTATCTTGCTGGCGCTATGTACAGGCATACGAATTGGTGAACTCTGTGCACTGCAGTGGGAAAGTGTTTCTACAAACGATAAAGCTATCCGAATTGCAAAGGCCCTGCAAAGGCTGCATGATACCAGCGTATCGCAAGGTGCTCGAACAAGGATTGTGATTGGTCCGCCCAAAAGCGATACCTCCGTGCGAACAATCCCTATGACGGAATACGCAACCGGGCTTTGCAGGCGCATGAAACCGCAAAGTTCAGCTGCGTATGTTCTGACCGGAACGGAAGCGTTCATGGAGCCGCGGACATTGCAGTATCGATTGGAAAAGTACACGCAGGCATGCGGTCTGGAGGGCGTGCATTTTCATACGCTGCGCCACACATTTGCGACGCGAGCTGTTGAGGTCGGATTTGAAGTTAAATCATTGTCAGAAATATTAGGACATACCTCTGTGACGATCACGTTGGACCGGTATGTGCACGCTTCGCTGGAACTGAAACGGGATAATATGCAGAAATTGAAGGTAGTGGGTCTATGATCTACGCAGTCAAAACTAGTGTAAGTGAATATCATAAAAACGGGAAAAGCCTTGCATAGCAAGGCTTTTTCTTCGCTTTTGTAGTGGAGTGGCAAACTCCACGAAAATACAACTTCGGCTCAGTCCGTAAAATGGAGTACATTAGAAGCCCATTTGCTTTCTTCACCAAAAATCATCAGCGCATTTCGTTCTAATGATATGTTTTGCCTGCGTTATCCACGCATTTTCATTATAAAGAAATTAATTCCATATTTCAAGACTGAAATGAATTATTCATCCAGAAAGAGGCAACACAAATTCAACGAATATACGTAAATCTAACGATTACTGCTACACTTATGACAAAAATAGCCTACATAAAATGAAAATCCCGCTGCGAAATTTCTCCGCAGCAGGATTAATTTATATGCCAAAACGGCCAAAAGTCTTATTTCAAACAGTTCCCAGGCACAGAAAAAGCCCACCGTAATTCTATCGAAATTACGGTGGACTTATGGTCCGAGTGACAGGGTTCGAACCTGCGGCCTGATGGTCCCAAACCACCCGCGCTACCAGCTGCGCTACACCCGGATATGGAATTTCGCAATTTGCATAAAATAAAGTTTAACATATTCTTTAGAAATGCGCAACGGTTTTCTGCGTTGCAGTTTTCGGGTGCGTGTGGTATGCTCTAAACATCAAATCAGGACTTGTTATGACAGGAGCATCAACCTATGAGAATGCGAAAAAAGCCCAACCTCGTCCCGCGCATGGAGCGCTGCGCGGCCACGCTGATCACTGACCCCGAGGCGCTGCGCGGTCACTGGCTGGAGCACTTCCCTGGCCATCAGGCGCTGCAGCTGGAGCTCGGCTGCGGCAAGGGCCGCTTCACGGCGGACACCGCGGCACAAAATCCGGACATCTTCCTCGCCGCGATCGAAAAAGTTCCGGACGCCATGGTCGTCGGCATGGAGCGCGTGACCGAGCGCGGGCTCGAAAACGTGCGCTTTCTCGACCGGGACGCAGCCAACCTGCTCGATATGTTCGCCCCCGGCGAGGTCTCACGCATCTACATCAACTTCCCCGACCCATGGAAAAAATCCCGCCAGCACAAGCGACGCCTGACCTATGCGGGCTTTCTGGCGCTGTATGCAAACGTGCTGCCGCTCGGCGGCGAGATCTGGTTCAAGACCGATGACGATGATCTGTTCCGGGACAGTCTGGCCTACTTCCCCGCCGCCGGGTTTGAGATCACATGGCAGACCTTTGACCTGCACAAGGATGAGCCGGACTGGAACCTGCGCACCGAGCACGAGGGCATGTTCAGCGAACAGGGCATTCCCATCAAGGCGCTGATTGCCCGCAAGGGGCCGGATTCCAGCGTGACCTGGGTGGAGCCCAAAGAGCTGGCCCGCCGCCTGGAACCGGAGGAAGAAGCCGACCCCGCCGGGGAGGTACAGGAATGACCACTTATGCCCTGCTGCATACGATATTTTTCTTTTTCGTCTATGCGTTCCTGGGCTGGTGCGTGGAGGTTGCCTATGCAGCCATCACCACGCGGGAGCTGGTCAACCGCGGATTCTTGAACGGCCCAATCTGCCCCATTTACGGCTGCGGCATGACGGTAATGATCGCCGTTCTCGGCCGTTTTACCATGCCAAGCAGCGATATGGCATGGTACCAGAACGTACTGGTTGCCTTTTTCGGCGGCATGGTCATCACCACGCTGGTGGAGCTGGTTGGCGGGTACATCCTGTACAAGATGTTCCACACCCGCTGGTGGGACTATTCCATGTATCGCTTTAACCTGGGCGGGTTCATCTGCCCGCGGTTCTCCTTGCTGTGGGGGCTGGGCAGCGTGCTGCTGATGGTGGTGGTTCACCCGCTGCTCAGCAAGCCGAGCGCCGCTATCCCCACCCTTGTGCTGATCTGGCTGGATGTTATTTTCGGCGGCCTGTTCCTGGCGGATCTGATCGTATCCGCCATTCAGGCTGTCGGCTTCAGCAAACAGCTGGCCCGCATTGATGAGCTGCGCAAAGCCATGCGCACCACCAGCGATGCCCTGACCGAAGTGATCGGCACCAGCGCCATGACGATGGACACCCTGCTGGATGAGCAGAAACTGCAGCTGACCCTGGCCACCATGGAGGGTGCCACCAACGCCGCCGAGCTGCGTGACCAGCTGCGCGAACTGGCAGGCAAAGCCGGCACCCTGCGCGATACCACCATCCGCCTGAGCAAGCAGCGGTTCTTTGGCACCGGCCGTTTGCTGCGGGCCTTCCCGGACATGGTCCCCGACCGCCGCGAAGCACTGGCCTCCCTGCGCGTTGGCCTGACCAAAGCCACCGCCCGCGCCAAAGCCGCCGCCAAACAGGCCGTAAAAACCGGCAAGAATGCCATGAAAAAGGAAGACAAGTAAATATCTCCCTATACCAAAAGCCGCCGGGCAGCAAGCAAAGCACTT
>ENA-OOXF01000952-OOXF01000952.1-human-gut-metagenome-genome-assembly--contig:-NODE-952-length-20680-cov-3.092121_pt1 | contig 20680 bp, 19 predicted proteins | sample MGYA00241586_ERZ501341 | MGnify/ENA primary metagenome ERZ501341 (study PRJEB25962, sample SAMEA2042985) | human gut metagenome | biome: human gut; feature: human-associated habitat; material: faeces... | reverse complement strand
GACGCTCATGTGGGCGCGTATGCTCTCCTGCGTGTAGTCGCGCAGCGAGATGCCGTCGATGAGGATCTCGCCCGAAGTCGGGTCGTAGAAACGCGGCAGCAGTTCGCTCAGGGTCGATTTCCCGCCGCCCGAGGGCCCCACCAGTGCGACGGTCTGGCCGCGGCGGATTTCGAACGAGATGTCGTCGATCACCTCGCGCGTGCCGTCGTAGGAGAAGTGTACGTGGCGGAACTCGATCTTGTCCCTGAGTCCCTTGAGTTCACGGGCGTCGGGCTTGTCCTCGATCTCGGGTTTGGTGTCGATGATCGAGAAGATACGCTCGCCGGCGGCGATGCCCTGGTTGATGTTGGCGAACTGGTCGATGAACGTGCGGACGGGGCGCGTGATCTGCGAGAAGATGGCCACGAAGGCGATGAATCCGCCCGGGTCGAGCGCGCCGCGCGAGACGAGCGTGCCGCCGAAAACGAGGATGACGCCTACGGCCGTGATGCCGAGGAACTCGCTCATCGGCGAGGCCAGTTGCTGGCGCCGGGCCATCGAGAGGGTGAGACGGGCCAGGTCGGCGCTGATGTCGTAGTATTTCTGCTTGATGTATTCGGTGGCGTTGTAGCTCTTGATGACCTTGATGCCCGAGAGCGATTCGTCGAGCGTCGAGACCATTTCGCCCATGCGTTTCTGGTTGGTGCGGGCCGGGTGGCGGAGCCGCTTGACGATGTTGCCGATCAGAAGGGCCACGAGCGGCAGGAAGAGCACCGAGAAGATGGCCAGCTCCCACGAGATGGCGATCATCATGACGATGTAGCCGACGATGAGGAATGGCTCGCGGAACGAGACCTGCAGCGTATTGGTGATGCAGAACTGCACGACGCCGACGTCGGAGGTGATCTTCGAGATGATGTCGCCCTTTCGCTGGTCGCTGAAGTAGCCCACGTTCATGTCCATCACGCGCGAGAACATCTCGTTGCGCATCTTCTGGAGCGTGCGGGTGCGCATGTTCTCGATGGTCCACGAACCCAGGTAGCGGAACAGGTTGCTCAGGAAGCTGATGATGATGGCGACGGCAGCCAGCAGGAGCAGTACGTTCTGGCGGTCGTAGGTGTCGAACAGGTGGGAGTAGGTGTAGTTGAAGAGCGTGGTCAGGTACTCCTGGTTCAGCTCCACGGGCGGCAGTTTCTCCACGTATTCAGGCGAGAAGCCGTCGTCGAACATCGTGTTCAGGATCGGGATGATCAGCATGAACGTCAGCGAGTTGAACAACGCGTAGAGCAGGGAGTAGATGCCGTACGGGATCGCGTATTTCTTGATCGGCCGGGCGAAGCCCAGCAGCCGCATGTAGGTTTTGAACATTCCGTGCGAGGGGTTTGGTTACGCCAATTGTCGGCGCAAAGATATGAATAATAACCCGAAAACCGAAATAAGTGTGAAATTTCGGAGAATCGGCCCGCCTTCCGGAACAGCGCAGTCAGGCTTCGGGCCTGTAGCCCGTGTCCTCGATCCAGCGGGACGGGTCGTTGGCCGCAGCCACGGCCAGCGTGTCGCAGCGGTTGTTCTCCACGGTCTCGGCGTGCCCCTTGACCCAGACGAAGCGGACCCGGTGGCGGCGGTATACGCGCAGGAACCGCTGCCAGAGGTCGGGGTTCTTCTTCCCGGCAAACCCCTTCTTCTCCCAGCCGAAGACCCATCCCTTCGTGACTGCATCGACGACGTATTTCGAGTCGGAGTAGAGGGTGACGTCCGACCCCTCGAACTTGAGCGCTTCGAGGGCCACGCAGACGGCCGTGAGTTCCATGCGGTTGTTGGTCGTCAGGCGGTAGCCCTGTGCGAGCTCCTTGCGGTGGGGGCCGGCGAGCAGGACGGCTCCGTAGCCGCCCGGTCCGGGGTTTCCGAGGGCCGAGCCGTCGGTGTAGATCGTGATCTGTGGCACTGTGCGCTTCTCGATGATGCGGTTGGGTAATGAGGCCGGTACTTCGAACCCCTCCTTTGCGGGGAGGGGTTCGATGGATGCCTGACGGCGGAACCGGCCGTTCCGCCGCCGGAACGGCCTATTTCAGGGCGGCGAGCTGTTCGCGCAGGGCGGCGATCTTCGCCTCGGCGTCGGCCTGCTTGGCCCGCTCGTTGGCTACGACCTTCTCGGGGGCCGACTGTACGAAGCGCTCGTTCGAGAGCTTCTTCATCACCGAGGCGAGGAAACCCTCGTAGTATTCGAGGTCGTGCTGCAACTTGGCCCGCTCGGCTTCGGCGTCGATGCGTCCGGCCATCGGCACGAAGTACTGCGTCGTCTTGACCAGGAAAGCCGCGGCCGTCGGGTCCTTCTCCGTGACGGGGACGATCTGCGAGAGGTTGGCCATCTTCTGCAGCACGGGGGCGTATTCGGCCGGGTAGTTCTCGTCGGCGATGACGTGGAGCGCGAGCGCCTCCTTCTGCGGAAGGTTCTTCTGGTTGCGGATGTTGCGCACCGAGGAGATCACCTCTTTGGCCAGCTCGAAGCGGGCGAGCAGCGTCTCGTCGGCTTGGCACGGCTCGGGCATCGGGGCCACGCAGATCGAGGCTCCCTCGGCGCGGGGTGCCAGCGCCTGCCAGATCTCCTCCGTGACGAACGGCATGAAGGGGTGCAGCACGCGCATCAGGGCGTCGAAGTATCCCTTCGTGGCCTCGAGCGTCGCGGCGTCGATGGGCTGCCCGTAGGCCGGCTTCACCATCTCGAGGTAGAGGCCGCTGAAGTCGTCCCAGAAGAGGCGATAGGCCTCCTTGAAGGCCTCCGAGATGCGGTATGAGCGGAACTCCTCGGCGATCTGGCGCAGCGAGCGGCCCAGCGCCTGGTCGAACCAGGCTGCGGCGAGGCGGTTGTTCTCGCTCTGCGGGATGCCGGCATCCACGGCCCAGCCGTTCACCAGACGGTAGGCGTTCCAGATCTTGTTGCCGAAGTTGCGTCCCTGTTCGCAGAGCGCCTCGTCGAACATCACGTCGTTGCCGGCCGACGAGCTGATGAGCATCGCCATGCGCACGCCGTCGGCGCCGTAGCGGGCGATCAGGTCCAGCGGGTCGGGCGAGTTGCCCAGCTGCTTGGACATCTTGCGGCCGATCTTGTCGCGCACGATGCCCGTGAAGTAGACGTTGCGGAAGGGTTTGTCGTTGCGGTACTCGTATCCGGCCATGATCATGCGGGCCACCCAGAAGAAGATGATGTCGGGGCCCGTGACCAGGTCGTTGGTCGGGTAGTAGTACTCGATCTCGCGGTTGTGCGGATTGCGGATGCCGTCGAATACGGAGATGGGCCACAGCCACGACGAGAACCACGTGTCGAGCACATCCTCGTCCTGACGCAGGTCCGAGAGCTGCAGCGACTCGTCGCCGGCCTTCGCGCGGGCCTTGGCGAGCGCCTCTTCGGGCGTCGGGGCCACGACGAAACCTCCCTTGGGCAGGTACCAGGCCGGGATGCGCTGTCCCCACCAGAGCTGGCGCGAGATGCACCAGTCCTTGATGTTCTCCATCCAGTAGCGGTAGGTGTTCTTGTATTTTTCGGGCACGAAGCGGATGGCATCCTCCATGACGGCCTTCGTGGCCGGCTCGGCCAGCTCCTTCATCGAGAGGAACCACTGCATCGAGAGCTTCGGCTCAATGGCCACGCCCGTGCGCTCCGAGTAGCCGACGTTGTTCGTGTACTCCTCGGTCTTCTCGAGCAGCCCGGCGGCTGCCAGGTCGCCCTCGATCTTGCGGCGCACGTCGAAGCGGTCCTCGCCGACGTACATGCCGACCTTGTCGTTGATCGTGCCGTTGTCGTTGAAGATGTCGATGGTCTCCAGCCCGTACTTCTCGCCGAGCATGTAGTCGTTCACGTCGTGGGCCGGGGTGACCTTCAGCGCACCCGTACCGAACTCGATATCGACATACTCGTCGCGGATGACCGGGATCGAGCGGCCGACGAGCGGCACGATGACGCGGGCGTCGGCCGGGAGATCCTGGTAGCGCGGGTCGTTGGGATTGACGCAGAGCGCCGTGTCGCCCAGGATGGTCTCGGGACGCGTCGTGGCGACGACGATCACGCGGTCGGAGCCTTCGACCTTGTAGCGCAGGTAGTAGAGCTTGCCGTGCGACTCCTTGAAGACGACCTCCTCGTCCGAGAGGGCGGTCTGTGCCGCGGGGTCCCAGTTCACCATGCGCACGCCGCGGTAGATCTTGCCCTTGTCGTAGAGGTCGCAGAAGACGCGCAACACGCTTTCGGTGCGGGCGTCGTCCATCGTGAAGCAGGTGCGGTCCCAGTCGCACGAGGCGCCCAGCTTGCGCAGCTGCTTGAGGATCACGCCGCCGTATTTCTCCTTCCACTCCCAGGCGTAGCGGAGGAACTCCTCACGCGAGAGCGACGACTTCTCGATGCCCTTTTCGCGCAGCATGGCCACGACCTTGGCCTCGGTGGCGATCGACGCGTGGTCCATGCCCGGGACCCAGCAGGCGTTCTTGCCCGACATGCGGGCCCGGCGCACCAGCACGTCCTGCAGCGTGTTGTTGAGCATGTGTCCCATGTGGAGCATGCCGGTCACGTTGGGGGGCGGGATGACGATCGTATAGGGTTCGCGTTCATCGGGTTCCGAGTGGAAAAGTCCGCGATCGACCCAGTAGTCGTACCACTTGGATTCGATCTCCTGCGGCGCGTATTTGTCTGCGAGTTGCATAGGGATATGTAGGTTTTGCTTGTTTTCGAAGAGGCAAAGTTATTAACAATCTGTCAAAGTTAAAATAAAATAGATGAAAAAACGTTACCTTTGCGACGTTATCATCCGAATACTATGAATAAAAAAGATAAGATCGAAGCCATCGAAGTAGACGACATGAACCTCGTGCCCGAGCTCCTGGACGGCAAACATCGTGTCATTCCGATCGTTACCGGAGGTGACGAGACCATCGAGCAGGTCGAGGTGCCGGAGATCATTCCGATTCTCACGCTGCGCTCGTCGGTGCTCTTTCCCGGGGCGATCACGCCCATCACCGTGGGCCGCGACAAGAGCATCAGCCTGGTCCGCGCGGTGAATGCCGAGGGGGGCATGCTGGGCGCCGTCCTGCAGCGCGAGAGCGATGTCGAAGACCCTGCGCCGGACGACATGTACAAGATCGGAACCGCGGCGCGCATCATCAAGATCCTCGAGATGCCGAACGGCAACCTGACGGTGATCCTCAACGGTCTGGAGAAGATCGAGATCACCGAATACATCGCCACGGAACCCTATTTCAAGGCCCGCGTGACGGCGCTCCGCGACTCGACGCCCGACGTGAAGAGCATCGAGTTCGAGGCCCTCGTGGACTCGATCCGCGACGTGGCGCTCAACATCATCAATGTCTCGCCGTCGATGCCCAAGGAGGCGGCCTTTGCCATCAAGAACATCGACTCGAAACGCGGCATCATCAACTTCATCTGCTCGAACATGGAGCTCACGGACGAGGACCGTCAGGCGCTGCTCGAGGCTCCCGGCCTGCTGTCGCGGGCCCGCAAGCTGCTCGAGATCCTGATCCGCGAGCAGCAGCTGGCCGAGCTCAAGAGCCAGATTCAGGAGCGGGTCAAGCAGGAGATCGACAAGCAGCAGCGCGACTACTACCTCCAGCAGCAGATGCGCACGATCCAGGACGAACTGGGCGACGGCGCCGATGCCGACATCGAGCGCATGCGCGAGGAGGCCAAGAAGAAGAACTGGCCCAAGGAGGTGGGCGAGACCTTCGAGAAGGAGTTGCAGAAGGTCGAACGGCTCAACCCGGCCGTGGCGGAGTACTCCGTGCAGATGACCTACCTGCAGCTGCTGCTCGAACTGCCGTGGAACGACGTGACCAAGGACAATCTCGACCTGAAGTGTGCCCGCGAGCAGCTGGACCACGACCATTTCGGGCTCGAGGAGGTCAAGGAGCGCATCCTCGAACACCTGGCCGTCATCAAGCTCAAGGGTGACCTGAAGTCCCCGATCCTCTGCCTCTACGGCCCTCCGGGCGTGGGCAAGACCTCGCTGGGCAAGTCGGTGGCCGCAGCCCTGGGCCGCAAGTTCGGCCGCATCTCGCTGGGCGGCCTGCACGACGAGTCGGAGATCCGCGGACACCGCCGCACCTACATCGGTGCCATGCCCGGCAAGATCATCAACGCCATGATCTCCGCCAAGAGCTCCAACCCCCTGATGTTGCTGGACGAGATCGACAAGCTGGCAGGCGATTACAAGGGTGACCCCTCCAGCGCACTGCTGGAGGTGCTGGACCCCGAGCAGAACCGCACCTTCAAGGATAACTATCTGGATATCCCGTTCGATCTGAGCGAGGTGCTGTTTATCACGACGGCCAACGATGCCTCGACCATCCCCGGCCCGCTCTATGACCGTATGGATGTGATCGAGCTGCCCAGCTATACCCGCACTGAGAAGTTCAACATTGCCAAACGCCACCTGCTGCCTAAGCAGCTGAAAAACAACGGCCTTGACGGCCGCGTGACCCTGACGGCCAGCGCACTGTACGCCATTATTGACGGCTACACCCGCGAGGCCGGTGTGCGCAATCTGGAACGCACCATCACCAGCGTGCTGCGCAAGTGCGCCCGCAAGATCGCGGCAGGCGAGGTGGAAAGCGTCTCCGTTACCGGCACCATGCTGGAACAGCTGCTTGGCCCCCGCTTCGTCAAGCCCGACTTCCTCAACCGCACCAACGCGGTGGGCATCGCCAACGGTCTGGCATGGACCAGCGTGGGCGGCGAGACCCTGCCTATCGAGGTGCAGGTGATGGACAACGGCAGCGGCAAGATCACCGTCACCGGTTCGCTGGGCGACGTGATGAAGGAAAGTGCCCAGCTGGCCATCACCTATGTCCGTGTCCACGCCGAGGAATACGGCATCGACCCTGAGCGGCTGAAAAAGTGCGATCTGCACATCCATGCCCCCGAGGGTGCCGTGCCCAAGGACGGCCCCAGCGCCGGTGTTACTCTGACCACGGCTCTGGTGTCCTGTCTGTCCGGCATCCCGGTGCGCGGTGATGTTGCCATGACCGGCGAGATCACTCTGCACGGCAATGTGCTGCCCATCGGCGGCCTGCGCGAAAAGAGCATGGCTGCCTACCGTGAGGGGATGAAAACTGTGCTCATCCCCAAGGATAACGTTCCGGACCTGTACGAGGTGGATGACGAGGTGAAGAAGAATCTGACCTTCCTGCCCATGTCTGACCTTGCGCAGGTGCTCAATGCCGCTCTGCTCAAGCCCAAGAGCGTTTCTGCCCGTCATCCGCACCCCGCCAAAAAGGCAAAGTCGGTGGAAGCGGCCATCCCGCCTACACCGGAAAAACCGAAGCCGGGGGCTGTCTGCTAATCAAAGGAGCAAACGATGAACTACAACAAAGCGGATTTTATTGCAAGCTACGGCATTTCCAGCCAGCTGCCCGAAAGTGACCGTCCGGAACTCAGCTTCTCAGGCCGTTCCAACGTAGGCAAGTCCAGCCTCATCAACAAGCTGTGCAACCGCAAGAACCTTGCCCGCGTGTCCAGTACACCGGGCAAAACGGCCACCATCAACTTCTATGAGGTGGACAACTGCTATTTTGTGGATCTGCCCGGCTATGGCTATGCCAAGGTCAGCAATGCAGACCGCGAGCGCTGGGATGACCTCATCAACAGCTATTTTGAGGCTCCCCGGCATCATACCCTGCTGGTGCAGCTCATCGACTGCCGCCATGCCCCCAGCGCAGATGACCTGCAGATGCTGAAGTATCTGCACTACCATCAGATCCCCTTTGTTGTGGCATTGACCAAAGCCGATAAGCTCAAAAAGAGCCAGCTGGCCAAGACACAGGAGGATTTTGAAAAGGTCTGCCTGCCCTATGGCTGCCAGAAGGTGGTGCTGACCAGCGGCGAGAACGGCTACGGCATCCCGGAGCTGCAGGCGGTGTTGAACGAGGCCGTGGCGGCTGAGTTCACCGATGACGAGGAAGCGGAGTAAACCATGGCCTACAATGAATTTGCCTATTTCTATGATGAATTCAACGGCGAAGCCGACTATGATGCCCTCTATGAGCAGATCCGGCAGGAGCTGAATGCCCACGATATCCGGGATGGCATTCTGGCCGATCTGGGCTGTGGAACAGGGGAGCTGACCCTGATGCTGACCCAGGCGGGCTATGATATGATCGGCATCGATCAGTCCGAGGAGATGCTCTGTGTCGTGCGGGATAAGGCGGAACAGCTGGGCCTTTCCGGCAAGCTGCTGCTTTTGCAGCAGGATCTGCTCAAGCTTGACCTCTACGGCACCATCCGGGGCGCGGTGTCTACCTTCGATACCTTCAACCACATCCCAGACCTGGATACCGCCATTGCCAACGCGGCTTTTTTCATGGAAGAGGGCGGCGTGTTCCTCTTTGATATGAACACCCCTTACAAGCACCAGAAGGTGCTGGGGGAGAATGTATTTACCTTTGAGGAGGAGGATGCTGCCTGCGTCTGGCGCAACCACTATCACCCTGCGGACCGCCGGGTGGAGATCACGGTGGACATCGACTACCGCGAGACCGGCGAACACTTCCATGAACAGTTCTATGAATATACCTACGACCTGGATACCATCCGAGCCGCATTGGAAAAACACGGCTTTGTGCTGGAAAAGGTCTGCGACGGTGAGAGCTTCGGCCCCCTGACCGAAGAGAGCGAGCGCTATTTCTTCTGTGCCGTCAAGCAGTATACCCAATTGGAGGAAAAAGAAAATGTCTAATCTGATCCGCGGTATTTCTGAAAACGGCGGTGTTGTGTTCTGCGGTGTGGACTCCACTGAGATCGTCCGCACGGCCGAGCAGCTGCACCACACCAGTGCGACCTGCAGCGCAGCTCTGGGCCGCCTGCTCACCGGTGCGTCCCTGATGGGCTCCATGCTCAAGGATGACGGCGATTCCATTACGCTGCGTGTGGCGGGCGGCGGCCCCACCGGAACGGTTGTTGCATGTACCGATGGTACCGGCAATGTCAAGGGCTGCATCGACCACCCGCTGGTAGAGCTGCCTCTGAAAGCAAACGGCCATCTGGATGTAGGCGGTGCTGTGGGCAAAAACGGCGTGCTGACTGTCATCCGTGACAACCGCCTGCAGAAAGAACCCACTGTGGGCCAGGTGCCGCTGGTCTCCGGCGAGATCGCCGAGGATCTGACCAGCTACTATGCTTACAGTGAGCAGGTGCCTACCGTCTGCGCTCTGGGGGTGCTGGTGGATACTGACCTGACCATTGCCTGCGCGGGCGGCTTCCTGCTGCAGCTGCTGCCCGGTGCCACCGATGCCGAGATCACCCAGCTGGAGCAGAACATCGCCGCAATGCCTTCCGTCACCGAACTGCTTCGGGAAGGCAAGACCCCCGAGGATATGATGAATCTTGCACTGGCAGGCTTCAACCCCAATGTTCTGGATGAGCGCGAGGTGCAGTACAAGTGTGACTGCAGTGCCGAGCGTACCGAGGAAATGCTGCTGAGCCTGGGCCGCAAGGAGCTGGAAAAGCTCCGGGATGAGGATCCTGACTGCGAGGTCGTCTGTCATTTCTGCCACACCAAATATCATTTTGACCTGAATCAGCTGGTGGAGAAGGCTGCTTATAAAAAAGAAGCGTCCGAAGAATCCAATGAAAACGCATAAGATGTAACCTGAAAACGGCCTGGAGCGAGAAACTCCGGGCCGTTTTCAGGTGCAGATATCAGCAATGATGGTGTAGACCACCCGGTAATGCAGCGTATCGTTCTCGGTTGTGACATCCACTTTCTGCGCCACAAATTCTGCGTCCGGGCAATCGTTCTGCAAGGCCTGTAAGCCATGCAGACGGGCCAGTGCGCTGGCTTCATCCTCTGAGGAATGAACTTCATTTTCTGCCTGTTCGTAATAGGTGGTTTCCTCGACGGAAAGCGGGAGCGTCAGCCCCAGAAGCTCCGGCTGAAGATGCCGTGTGACCGCCGTGGAATCGTCCGCAGGAGAGAAAAGGGAAGGCAATGGGAACACCCGCCCGGCAAGGAAAAGCCTTCGCTGAACGACAGTGTTCCCGGTCAGCTGGTATGTGGCAGCCGTCAGTGGAAGATCTTCCGCAAACTCCCACTCGAACTGTGCCCGGACGCTTCCAGCGGCAGGCTGAAAGATCAGCGTGCCGTCCCGTTCAGCCCGGGCAGTGCCGATGAGTCCCTGGCCTTTTTCCACTGCCTGCCCGGGAACCACCAGCATCGTCCCGCTGACAAGGTTTGTGTTGACCACCGTGCCCGCAGCCTTTGCCCGCAGGCCATGGAGCGTTCCGGCGGCGATCTCAGGCACCGGTTTGGCTTCTGCCGCTTCCAGTACCAGCCGCCCATCCAGAAAATTCAGGCTGACCCACGAGAATTCACCGCTTTGCAGCAGAGCATATTCCCCGGCGGCAAGTTTTTCCTGCGTGACGATACTGCCCGGCATCAAGGAAACGGTTTCCCGCAGAACGGAAGCTGCCCGCGCCTGCTGGCCGGTCGTCAGGCCGGAAGCATCCACAGCCCAGACAAGGACCTGTGACCAAAGCAAAAGCGGCACAAACAGCAAAAGCCCGGCCCACAGCCCCCGCCGCCGGAGGTAGGGCCGCAGGAGAAAAAACAGCCCTGTCTTTTTGCGGATGCGCAGATGCACCCGCCGCTTGCGGGCAAGTTTTGCCAGCCGGAGGTAACGCCATGCCGCACATCGAGCTGTAAAGCCGCCGGGAGCAGGGAAGATGTCGGTGAGGTGCAGGCCTGTCCGTGCGGCTTCGGAGAGCAGGCCATCGGTATCACCGTTCCGGGCAGAAAATGCTGCCCCGGCCCAAAGCTGTAAGATGCTGCATCCCCCCTAACTGCTGGAAAAATCCGTGCGCAGGAACCGCCCCCGCAGGGTAATGCGGTGAGCGGCCAGCGTTTCGATTCTAAGCCCGTCCCCATACACGGTGAACAGCCCGCTCGCAAATTCCAGGCAGAGCCTGCCCTCCTCATAGGTGCGCACCCTGCGGAAGTGCTCGATCTCCATCACACCGCCGCTCAGATAGACAGACGGCTGGCCGTAAAAGCCCCGGGGAGGCTGGCGCAGCATCCGGCCAAACCAGCCACGCAGGGAGAGCCGCCCGGTTTTCTGCTGTTTCACACCCGCTCCCTCCCCGCCGGGCAAAACTGCGCCCCGTATCACATATATATGGAACCGGAGGGCGTGTGTATGAATCGGCTTTTCAGATGGGATCAGATGGGTTTGTTTTTGCTGGCACTGGCGGCAGGGATTCTGCCGTTTGCAGTGCCGGAGGTTTGTGCCGCTGCTCTGCGGGAAGGGCTGACCCTCTGCAGCGGGCCGCTGCTGCTCTCGCTGTTTCCGTTTCTCGTGGTATCGCGCTTACTCATCCAATGCCCGGAAAGCGACCTGCTGGCCCTGCCATTCCGTCTGGCGGCGTGGGGCATCGGCATCCGCACACCCTGTGCGGCACGGGTGCTCTGCATCGGGTTCCTGGGTGGCTTTGCACCAGCGGCTAGTGCTGCGGCGCAGGCAGTCAGGACCGGTCAGCTTACGGCTGAGGAAGCGGATGCCCTGCTGCCTGCCTGTATCTGTTCCGGTCCATCCTTTGTGGTTCTGACGGTAGGGCAGAGTCTGCTGGGCAGTGCAGAGCTTGGCGTGCTGCTGTTTGCGTCACAGATCACCGCAAACTATCTGACTGCCGCCCTGCTGAACCGGTTTGCAGGAATGCATTCGGTCAAATTGGGATCTGCAGCGCCAGCATCCCCTGCACCGCCGCGGCTGGATGAGATCCTGGCCGATGCCGCCATAACGTACTGCAAGCTTTGTGGGTTTATCCTCTTTTTCCGGATGCTGGCCGCCGGGGCAGGGGCGCTTTTGCCTGCCGGTGCGGGCACACTCTGTTCCATTCTGCTGGAAGTCTGCTCCGGCTGTGACCTGGCCTCCCGCACCGGACGATGGGGGAGCCTGCTCTGCTGTGCAGCACTGAGCGTGCAGGGGCTTTCTGTGTTGCTGCAGGTGCGCACCATCTGCCCGCCGGAAATGACCCTGCGCCCGCTCTACCGGGCCAGGATGCTCCATCTGCCGCTTTCATTGGCCCTGTTCTATCTGCTGCTGCCGGGCGGGGAGGCGGACGTGTTCAGTACTCTGCCTGCCCGGATCCTTTTGATGCGGCGGGTGCCGCCGGATTGTGCCCTGCTCGTTTTTGCAGTGTGCTGTATGGCAGCCTGCACTTTGCGCAGTGGAATCCGTCAAGTTGAACAGAAACAGATGGCAAGAAATGCAGGTGGGTGTTGTATAAATTCCAAAACTTTGCTATAATAAGACGTAAGCATTCAATGACAGGGAAGCTTCCCTGAACAGATGGAAATAAAATAAATGAGCACACGCTTATTTTAGATGGAGGACCATAGAATGGATTTACAGAATATGGATCTTAAGGGCGGGAGCCTGCAAATTTCCACCGAGGTCATCGGCAAGATCGCACGCTGTGCTGCACTGGAAGTGGACGGTGTGTCCGAGGTCTCCTGCGGCAAGCAGAACAAAAAGGTCAAGGAGCTGCTGGCTGCTGCCAGCATCCAGCCCCCTGTTACCGTGGAGATGCGGGACGGCACCGCTGAACTGACCCTGAATCTGGTGGTCAAGTTTGGTGCAAAGATCCCTGCTGTGGCCGAAAAGGTACAGGAGAATGTCAAGTCTGCTGTTCAGAACATGACCAATGTCACGGTAAGCCGTGTGAACCTTGTCATTGCCGGCCTTGCGGCTGAGGAACAGGAATAAAAAGTAGAAGAGGAAGATTATGGAAAATATTTTGCCCCGTCGTGAAGCCCGTGAGAATGCGTTCCTGCTGGCTTTTTCCCAGACCTTTGGTGATGTGCCCCTGCAGGAAGCACTGGATACGAACAACGAGTGTGGGGAAGAGCGCCCTGTGGATGTGTTCGGCCAGCGCTTGCTGAGTGCCTATTACAGCCACTCTGCAGAGGTGGACGACCTCATCCGTGACCATCTGCGCAACTGGACCATGGAGCGCCTGCCCCGTGTCAGCCTGACTGTCCTGCGTCTGGCTCTGGCTGAGATGCTGTATGGCGACGAGCGTAAGCCCGGTGTTGTCATCAATGAGGCTGTGGAGCTGACCAAGAAATACGGCGCAGATGAGGACTATCAGTTCGTGAATGGTCTGCTGGGTGCTGTTGCCCGTGAGCAGGGTCTGGATACGGAGCCGGTGGAGTCGGAAGAACAGTGAGCCACTATACGCTGGGCATCGACACAAGCAACTATGCAACCTCTCTGGCGGTTTTTCACACAGCCGGAGAGGTTGTTTGCGCAAAGAAACGTTTTCTGCCGGTCAAGGAGGGCCAACTGGGCCTGCGGCAGAGTGATGCGCTCTTCCACCATACCGCGGCTCTGCCCGAGATGCTGGAGGAGCTTGGCCGGGAGTTTGATCTGACCCAAATCTCGGCAGTGGGCGTTTCCCAGAAGCCGCGCCCCGTGGAGGGAAGCTACATGCCCTGCTTCCTGGCGGGTGTCAGCGCGGCCACAGCCTTTGCGCAGGCCCGGGGCATACCGCTCATCCATACCACCCATCAGCAGGGACACGCGGCGGCGGCGCTGTTTGCAGCAAAAGGGGAAGAGCTCTTCCGCCAGAAAGTGCTGCTCTTCCACATCTCAGGCGGTACAACGGATCTTCTGCTCTGCAATGAGGTAAAGGAGATCACCACACTGGGCACCAGCACCGACCTATACGCCGGGCAGGCAGTGGATCGTGTGGGGGTCAAGCTGGGGTTTGGCTTCCCGGCAGGTGTGGAAGTTTCCCATCTGGCTGCCTTGTGTGAGGAGCCAATCAGACCCAGATCCAGCGTGAAGGGGATGCAGTGCAGTCTTTCGGGGCTGGAAAATCAGTGCAACGCCCTGCTGAATGAGGGCAAAACCCCGGAGTATGTCTGCAAATACTGCCTGCTCTGTGTGGCGGACACCGTGGTCAAAATGACAAAAGCCGCCCAGAAGGAATACCCCGGCCTGCCGGTGGTTTGTGCGGGCGGTGTGATGAGCAGTGATATCATCCGCGCCTGGGTGCAGCAGCGCCTGCCGCAGGTGTATTTCGTGCCCGGGCAGTATTCCAGTGACAACGCCATCGGTGTGTCCATTCTTGCCGCACAGGGGGCTGGATTATGGCTGAAGTGATCTCAGTCTCGGCCCTGAACCGGTACGTCAAAAATCTGCTGGACGTGAATGATGTTTTGTTCGATCTGGCCCTGCGGGGTGAGATCGCCAACTTTGTGCAGAACGCCCGGAGCGGGCACTGCTACTTTTCCCTGCGGGACGAAGCCGCCAGCGTCAGGGCTGTGATGTTCCGCTCCGATGCGCGGCGGCTGGGTTTCCAGCCCGAAGAGGGTATGAAGGTGGTGGTACGCTGCCGTGTGACCCTCTACGAGCGGGACGGTGCGTTTCAGGTCTATGTCAACGACATGTTTCCGGACGGCATCGGTTCGACACAGCTGGCCTTTGAACAGCTGAAGGCAAAACTGGACAAAGAAGGACTGTTTGCGCCGGAGCACAAAAAGCCGCTGCCCCGGTTCCCGCAGTGTATCGGCCTTGTTACCAGCAAGACTGGTGCTGCACTGCAGGATATCCGCAATGTCATCGGTCGGCGCTGGCCCGCAGTGCGTCTGCTGCTGGCTCCTGTGAATGTGCAGGGCTTTGAAGCGGCAGAGGAGATCGCCGATGCCATTACCCGGCTGGACAAAAGCGGGCGGGTGGACGAGATCATTGTAGCGCGCGGCGGCGGAAGTCGGGAGGACCTGTGGGTATTCAACGCCGAGGTCATTGCCCGGGCGGCCTACCGCTGCAAAACGCCCCTCATCAGCGCCATTGGTCACGAGATCGATTTTACGATCCTGGATTTTGTGGCAGATCAGCGCGCGCCCACGCCCTCAGCGGCGGCAGAGCTTGCTGTGCCCGACCGTGCCGAACAAGGACGGAAATTATGCACTTTGGAAGAAAATATTCACAATTGTATCCAATTTAAGCTGAGTTTATGTTATAATAGGCTGGAACAGACCGAACAGCTGCTTTCCCGTGCTGGTGTACAGGCAGCGCTGGATGAGCGTGCTGCCCGCCTGGATACTCTGGCCGGGCGGCTGCAAACTGCCGCCAGAGGTAAGCTGCAGGCCGGAGAGCTGTGTCTGAAGCATACGGCAGCACTTGCCGCATCCCTGAACCCCTACGGTGTGCTGTCCCGCGGCTATGCCATGGTGCAGGACAATAGGGGAAGGATCTGCACGCCGGATGCACTCCGGCCCGGGCAGACCTGTAAACTCCGGGGTACGGAACACCGCGTGACCTGCACGGTCAATACAGTGGAGGAACTGGATGAGAGCACCCAAAAGCTTTGAGGATGGAATGACCCGGCTGGAAGCCATCCTTGAACAGATGCAGCAGCCGGAAACAACGCTGGCGGAATCGGTCAAACTCTATGCCGAAGCCGCATCCCTGATGGATTATTGTAACGGTACGCTGGAAAAGGCCACGCTACAGCTGGATGAGATCAACGCGCAGCGGGCCCCCCGGCCGGATGCCGCACATTAAGGAGGAAGTTTCATGGATTACGCGAAGCAGTATCAAGAGTATCTTGCCCGGGCAAATCAGGCACTGGAAAAGGCCTGCGAGACTTTTTTGCCCGTGGAATCTGAGGTCTGCCGGGCTGCACGTTACAGCCTGCTGGGCGGCGGCAAACGCATCCGCGCAGTGCTGGTTCTGGCCGTGTGCGATATGCTCAACGGCAGCGCTGAAGCAGCCGAGCAGTTTGCGGCGGCGGTCGAGATGCTGCACTGCTATTCTCTGATCCATGATGACCTGCCCTGCATGGACAACGATGACCTGCGCCGGGGCAAGCCCAGCTGCCACAAGGCCTTTGGTGAATCCACTGCTATGCTGGCCGGCGATGTACTGCTGACCGAGGCGTTCAACGTGATTGCAAATGCACCGGCTTCGCCCATTGTCAGTGTGCGGGCTGCAAGGGCCTTGGGCGCTGGTGCGGGCAGCCATGGCATGGTTTACGGGCAGGAGCTTGACCTGAAATATGAGGTACTGGCTGCCACCGAGGAGCAGCTGCGGCTGATCCACCGGAACAAGACCGGTGCGCTCATCAATGCTGCTGTTCAGATGGGTGCTGCCGCTGCTCAGGCCAATGAGACCCAGTGCAAGGAGCTGGAGGACTATGCCTTCGGCATTGGTCTGGTGTTCCAGATCGTGGACGATGTGCTGGATGTGACCAGCACCGCCGAACAGCTGGGCAAACCCATTGGCAGCGACAGTGAGAACGGCAAGACCACCTTTGTGACCTTGTATGGGGCCGAGGGTGCCATGGAGCTGGCGAAAAAACTGAACAACGAGACCTGCGCCTCCCTGCACGCGGAATTTGGCGAAAAGGCCGCTTTCCTGGAGCAGCTGGCAAAAGAGCTGCTGGTGCGCCGCAGCTGATCCGAAAAATAAGAAGGTGGAACTACCATGCAATTTATCCATAGCGTCCTGACGTTCAATGAGATCCTTACAGTATCCCTGTTGTCCTGGTTTGTGGCGCAGGTGCTCAAGACCATCATCAACTTTGTCCTGCTGGGCAGGTTCCAGCTGGAGCGGATGTGGGGCGATGGCGGTATGCCCAGTGCCCACAGCGCCACGGTAACGGCCATGGTCATTGCTACGGCACGCAGCGAGGGCATCCATTCGGCTATCTTTGCGGTGGCCGCAGTTGTTGCCATCATCACCATGCACGATGCTATGGGTGTGCGCCGCGAGACCGGCGAGCAGGCCAAGGTGCTGAACAAGATGCTGGAGCAGTGGATCGAAGTGACCGAGAAAAACAATCCCTTCCTGCAGAATATGCACCTGAAAGAGATGGTTGGTCACACTCCGCTGCAGGTTATGGCCGGTTTTGCACTGGGTATACTGGTCGGCTTCCTCTATCCTATGGGCCTCTGAGCGCCCCATTTCAAAACGTGAGAAGGACGTGAATTTATGAATTCGCCTTTGCTGGAGAAAATCTCTCAGCCCAGCGATCTGAAAAAGCTGTCTAGTCAGCAGACCGTGCAGCTTTGCGCAGAAATCCGTGAATTTCTTCTGGATAACGTATCAAAGACCGGCGGCCATCTGGCATCCAATCTGGGTGCTGTGGAGTTGACGGTGGCTCTGCACCGGGTGCTGACCACCCCCACGGATGAGATCGTGTTTGATGTAGGCCATCAGTGCTATACCCACAAGCTGCTGACCGGCCGCCGCGAGGGCTTTGCCAAGCTGCGGCAGCTGGATGGCATTTCCGGTTTCCCGAACCCCAACGAAAGTGAGCATGATGCTTTTATTGCCGGTCACGGCAACACCGCGCTCTCGCTGGCTGTGGGCATTGCCTGGGCCAAAAAGCTGCGGGGCGAGCCGGGACAGGTGGTTGCCCTCATTGGTGATGGTGCCTTTACCGGCGGTATGGTCTACGAGGGAATGAACAATATCGGCGGGCTGGACAATCTGCTGGTCATCCTGAACGACAACAAGATGTCCATTTCCAAGAATGTGGGCGCGTTGTCCCGCTACCTGAGCCATCTGCGCACCACCAGCCGCTATTACGATGCCAAGGAAAATGTGCGTTCCTTTCTGGATGGCGTGCCTGTCATCGGCCCACCGCTGAAATCTGCGATCCAGAACAGCAAGGCTATGGTGCGCAGGGCAATGTATCATTCGACCATGTTTGAGGATATGGGCTTCCACTATTATGGTCCTTTTGATGGTAACAATGAGCCGGAGCTTGAAGGGATCCTGCGCGATATCCACAGGCAGCCCGGCCCCCATTTCCTGCATGTTGTGACCAAGAAAGGCAAGGGCTATGCCCCGGCTGAGAGCAACCCCGGTAACTTCCATGGTGTTTCGACCTTTGATCTGGTCAACAGCATCCCGGACCCTGAGGTGGCTCCCAAGGAGTCTTTCTCGACGGTGTTCGGCAATGTTCTGAACAAGGAGGGTGCGGAAAACCAGAAGATCTGTGCCATCACGGCCGCAATGAAGTATGGTACGGGTCTGCAGTTCTTTGCACACACCCACCCCAAGCGTTTCTTTGATGTGGGCATGGCAGAGCAGCATGCTGTGACCTTTGCAGCGGGCCTTGCCAGCCAGGGAATGCTGCCGGTAGTCTGCATCTACTCCACCTTCCTGCAGCGTTCCTATGACCAGATCATCCATGATGTGAACCTGCTGAAGGAGAATGTTGTCCTTGCCATCGACCGGGCCGGTTTTGTTCCGGCAGACGGCGAGACCCATCAGGGAATCTTTGACCCGGCCTTCCTCAGTCAGGTAGGGATTCCTGTCTATTCGCCCTCCAACTATGCCGAACTGCGGCACTGGCTGCCCATCCTGCTCAGTGATGAGATGCAGGGCCCCCGGGCAATCCGGTATCCCCGCGGTGGTGAGAGCGTAGCACTGGCGCAGTTTGGCTGTTCCGGCAGAGAATATGACCGGCTCTATACCGCCCCTGATGCCAAGGCTGTAATGGTCAGTTACGCCGACGAAGTCGAGGATGTGCTGACTGCGGCGAAGCTTCTGGGCAAAGAAAACGTTCCCTGTGATGTTTGTAAGATTGTAAAGATATATCCCTTTACACCTGAGCTTATTTCTGAAATTTCAAGATATGACGTTGTTTTGTTCGCAGAGGAATGCGTAGCCTGCGGCGGCATCGGTGAGCATCTGGAAACGGCTCTGCGGAAAGCAGGTTGGCAGGGTACTTATATCCACCGTGGTGTGGAGGATGTGCGTCTGCCCCATGCGACGGTTCCGCAGATCAAGCAGAGCACCGGCCTGGATGCAGAACATCTGGCACAGGCCATCCGTACATGGAAAGGAGCAGAATCTTGAAGATTCGTTTGGATCAATATCTGGTTCAGCATGGTCTGATCCAGAGCCGTGAGCGCGCCAAGGCGATGATCATGTCCGGCGTGGTCTTTGTCAATGAACAGAAGGTAGACAAAGCCGGTGAGATGATCAAAGAAGATGCCAAGGTAGAGGTGCGCGGCCATGATATCGGTTATGTCAGCCGCGGCGGTCTGAAACTGGAAAAGGCCATGAAGTGTTTTCCGCTGACCCCCAAGGGTAAAGTCTGCATGGACATTGGCGCATCCACCGGCGGCTTTACCGACTGTATGCTGCAGAACGGCGCCGTCAAGGTGTATTCCGTGGATGTCGGCCACGGCCAGCTCGACTGGAAGCTGCGGAACGATCCGCGCGTTGTCTGCATGGAGCGCACGAACATCCGTTACGTCGTGACGGAGGATATCGAGGAGAGACCGTCCTTCGTATCGATCGACGTATCGTTTATCTCCCTGACCAAGGTGCTGCTTCCGGTCCGAAATCTGATGGAAGAGAACGGCGAAATTGCAGCTCTGATCAAGCCGCAGTTTGAGGCAGGACGCGAAAAAGTCGGCAAAAAAGGTGTTGTCCGTGATCCGGCTGTACACAAAGAAGTCATTGAGATGGTCATTTCCTATGCGAAAAGCATTTCCTTCGGCGTGCGCCATCTGGAATTTTCTCCGATCAAAGGACCGGAGGGAAATATCGAGTATCTTGTTCACCTTGTCCGGCTGCCGGACGGCGTGACAGAGGAAGAGACCAATGTCGATGTAGATGCCGTTGTAAAGAGCGCACACGATACACTGGATAAATAAAAGGGTTAAGGAGCATGATATGGAGCGATTTTACCTGATCACAAACAGAGCAAAAGACCCGGACCTTACCGTGACAGACCAGATCAGGCAATATCTGGAGGAGCGCGGAAAAACGTGTCTTCTCTGCGATAACAGCGAAAAAGGGGAAAAATACCATTATACGGATCCGGCGAAGGTTCCGTCAGATATCGACGGCATTCTGGTGCTCGGTGGTGACGGCACGCTTCTGCAGGCAGCAGGCGACGTGGTGGATTTACAGATTCCACTGCTCGGCATCAATCTGGGAACGCTCGGCTATCTTGCGGAAATCGACCGTGACACGCTTTATCCGGCGCTGGATCATTTGATGGCGGATGAGTATACGATTGAGCACCGCATGATGCTCTGCGGATCGATTTACCGGGACGGAAAGCTGATTGCGGAGGACGCGGCACTCAACGACATTACGATCACCCGTGAGGGAAACCTGCGTGTCGTCCGGTTCGACAATTACGTCAACGGGGAGTTTTTAAATTCCTACAGCGCCGACGGCATCATCATCGCAACGCCGACCGGTTCGACCGGCTACAGCCTCTCCGCGGGCGGCCCGATCATATCACCGCCGGCAAGCCTGATGCTGATGACGCCGCTTGCCCCGCACACCCTGAATACGAGAAGCATTGTCTTCCCGGCAGAGGATGTGATCGAGGTGGAGCTCGGGCCCTCGAGAGACGGCGGCATTGAGCAGGGCATGGCCTATTTTGACGGCGACACCCGCGTCCCGATGAAAACCGGCGACCGGATCGTGATCAAAAAGGCCAGACGGGATACTCTGATTGTGAAGATCAGCAACATCAGTTTTCCGGAGACATTGAGAAAGAAAATGGCAAACATTTAAGATATAGTTACTGGGGAAGGATGCTTGAAATGAAAATCGCGAGACATGCACAGATTATCAAATTAATTAACCAATATGACATTGAAACACAGGAGGAGCTGGCAAAGAAGCTGGAGGAGAGCGGCTTTGCCGTAACGCAGGCAACAAT
>ENA-OOXF01000940-OOXF01000940.1-human-gut-metagenome-genome-assembly--contig:-NODE-940-length-20777-cov-4.182270_pt1 | contig 20777 bp, 12 predicted proteins | sample MGYA00241586_ERZ501341 | MGnify/ENA primary metagenome ERZ501341 (study PRJEB25962, sample SAMEA2042985) | human gut metagenome | biome: human gut; feature: human-associated habitat; material: faeces... | reverse complement strand
GCCGGTGCAGGCGCCGCCGGCGGTCGGGTTGGAGGAAGTCACGAACGGGTAGGTGCCGTGGTCCACGTCGAGCATGGTGGCCTGGCCGCCTTCGAACAGCACGGTCTTGCCCTCGTCGAGCGCCTTGTTGAGCACCAGGGAGGTGTTGGCCACGTACGGCTTCAGGCGTTCGCCGAGCTTGAGCAGCTCGTCGGTGGTCTCGTCCACGTCGATCGGGCGACGGTTGTACAGCTTGACGAGCATCTGGTTCTTCTGATGCAGGCTGGCCTCGACCTTGTCATGCAGGTGCTCCGCGTTGAACAGGTCGTGCACGCGGATGCCCACGCGGTTGATCTTGTCGGCGTATGCCGGGCCGATGCCACGGCCGGTGGTGCCGATCTTGTGCTTGCCGAGGAAGCGTTCGGTCACCTTGTCGAGCACGCGGTGATACGGGGCGATGATGTGCGCGCTTTCGCTCACCAGCAGTCGGGAGCAGTCCACGCCACGGCTTTCAAGGCCGTCGATCTCCTCGAACAGCACTTCGGGATCGACGACGACGCCGTTGCCGATGACGGGGGTGGTGTTGGGGCTGATGATGCCGGACGGCAGCAGATGCAGCGCATACGATTCGTCGCCGACCACCACAGTATGGCCAGCGTTATTGCCGCCGTTGAAACGGGCGACGTAGTCGACCTTCGTGCCGATCAGATCCGTTGCCTTGCCTTTGCCCTCGTCTCCCCACTGGGCACCGATCAAAACAATTCCAGGCATGTTGTTGCACCTCCGTGCGTACGCGATTCTGCCTTAAGCCTTGCGCCTAAAGCCTTACAAAGGTTACTCTTCACCCTCTACCGGGTCTGAGGGATGCTCACGGCTCCGGACCGACCGTAATCGGATTGCAACCGGTCCGAAAAACAGACCAGAAAACGCCCGAAAACAGTTCGAAAGACCGTTGGCTAGTTCAGCGCGCGCCCGGCACTGCCGAGCTGCTTGCATGCTTCGACCACACGCGCGGCCATCGCGGATTCAGCTTCACGACCCCAGGATCGCGGATCGTACAGCTTCTTGTTGCCCACCTCACCGTCGATTTTGAGCACCGAATCATAGTTGGAGAACATGTGACCGGCCACCGCACGGCTGAATGCGTACTGCGTATCGGTGTCGATGTTCATCTTCACCACGCCGTAGCTCACGGCCTGCGCGATCTCCTCCGGCGCGGAGCCGGAACCGCCGTGGAACACCAGGGCGAACGGCTTACCGGGAGCGACATCCAGCGAGTGCACGGGGTCGGGCATTTCGCCGGCCTTGATCGCGAGCGCGACCGTGGTCTGGATTTCGTCGAGCAGTTCGGGGCGCAGTTTCACCACGCCCGGTTTGTATGCGCCGTGCACGTTGCCGAAGGTGAAGGCGGCCATGTAGCGTCCGCGCTCGCCGAGGCCGAGTCGTTGCGCGACGGTGATGCCTTGCGCGGGCGTGGAATACAGTTTGTCATTGATTTCGGCGCTGTGCCCGTCTTCTTCGCCACCGACCGCGCCGATTTCGATTTCCAGCACGGTGTGCGCGGCTTGGGATTTGTCGAGCAGTTCTTCTGCGATGTCGAGGTTTTCATCCAGCGGCACTGTGGAACCGTCCCACATGTGTGACTGGAAGGTCGGTTCCTGACCGTGCTTCACCTGTTCGACTTCATGGTCGAGCAAGAGGCGCACCCATTCGTCCAAATACTGTTTGGCGCAGTGGTCGGTGTGCAGGGCGATGGTGATGTTGGGGTATTTCGCCGCGACTTCGTGCGCGAAGGCTGCGAAGGCAAGCGAGCCGGTGACGCGGTCGTTGACGCGTTGCCCGGAGAAGTAGGCGGCGCCGCCTACGGAGACTTGGATGATGCCATCGGATTCCGCCTCGGCGAAACCCTGGAGTGCGGCGTTCAGGGTCTGCGTGCTGGTCACATTGATCGCGGGATAGGCGTAACCGCCGCGGCGTGCGGCGTCCAGCATTTGCGCATAACGTTCCGGCGTTGCAATAGTCATGCCTCCATTATCGCCCAACCCTATCCCACTTGTCATGTGACAACATTCGCCATCTTTCCTTTCCGTTTTTCCGACCGTCCGCTCCATATCCAGGTCGCCCGCCCCACTAGGGCCATATGCCGAGCGTTTTCGTCTCATATCCCGACACTTGCGGGACCGACCAATAAACATGGCGAAACCATTGCGATTGTTCCATCGGAAGTCATAGAATGTCCACCGGATCGCGCGACGAAGAGCCCAACCGGGTGTTCCCGCACGGGCATGCCGCCGCATGTAGATGTTGCGACCAATACCCGCGAGGAGGCTTGATGCACCAGGTTTTCGCCATCTTCCTTCGAGACGTGAAACGCATTCTGAAGAACCCCGTGGCGCTCGTCGTCACGCTGGGTGTGGCCATCATCCCATCACTGTACGCATGGTGCAATATCCTCGCCAACTGGGACCCGTACGCGAACACGGGCAACATCCAAGTCGCTGTGGCGAACGAGGACAAGGGCACAACCTCCACGCTGGTCGGCCATCTCGACGCTGGCCAGCAGACCGTCAACCAGCTTAAGAAGAACCATCAGCTCGGCTGGCGTTTCGTTCCCAAGCAGCAAGCCATCGAAGGCGTGGAATCCGGCAAATACTATGCAGCGATCGTACTGCCGGAAGACTTCAGCTCCAGACTAATCGGCACCGTCACCGGTAAAGGCGACCGACCGTCGATCACGTACTACATCAACGAAAAGCTGAACGCGATCGCGCCGAAAATCACCGATACGGGCGCGACCACGATCGACGAGCAGATCAACACCACTTTCGTTTCCAGCGTGGCCGACGCCGTGGCAAAGGAAGTGAAGGAGGCAGCGGGAGAAACCACCGGCAGCGTGAAAAGCGCGCAAAGCGACGTCATCAACGATCTGACCGACACCATCAACCAGCTCGAAACCGTCCAACAGCAGCTGCGCGACACCCGTTCCACGCTCGACAAGGCCCTCACCACCATCGATTCGGCCAAACAGTCCAACATCGCGCTCACCTCGGAAATCACCAACTCGCTTGACACCGTCGGCAAGGCGTCCGACTTGCTGAGCGAGACGCGCACACGAACCGAACGATTCTCGAACACGCTGGTCGGAGCGCTCGACAACGGCAGCACGCAACTGTCCGGCCTGCAGGTCAACGTGAGCAATGCCACCGGCACCGTGCTCAGCGGACTGAACACCACGCAGGACGCGCTCGACCAAGTGTCCAGCACCATGCATCACGTCAACACCACCACCGGCAATGTGCTCGACGACGTGGAGAAGGCGTTGCAGGCCAGCCAGCTGGATCCGAACAGCCAAACGTATAAGGATCTTTCCGCGCAGCTCGCCGAAGCCCGCAAACAGCTGACGTTCCAGCAGCAGCGCATCGACGCCTTCGATCAGGACACCACGGCTGCGATCAACGCGGGGAAGAACACCGCGAACGGGTTCAACGACGATGTCACCACGCTGGCGAAGAACGGCACGGCGTCGATGGCGAGCGCACGCACGACCATCACCGGCACGGTCATGCCGAATCTCAACACCGGGCTCGATACACTCAGCCTGGCCAATGGGTCGCTGTCCGGCACGCTTACCACGCTGCAAAGCACGCTGGAACAGGGCAACGGGCTGCTCGACCAGTTGTCGCGCACCGTGACCCAAACGAACACCACCATTGCTGGCACGCAGACACAGCTCGCCAATCTCGCCAAACAGCTCAACACCACGCGCACCGATGTGGCCGCGTTGAGCAGTTCGGCGATGTTCCAGCAGCTTTCCCAAGCGCTCGGACTTGACGCGAGCGAGGTCGGCTCGTTCGTGGGCGAGCCGGTGCATTTGGACGAACAGGTCCTCTACCCGGTCAAAAACTATGGTTCCGCGGTCACGCCGTTCTACACGAATCTTGCGCTGTGGGTCGGCGGATTCGTGCTCGTCGCGATCTACAAGCTTGAAGTGGACCGCGATGAGAAAATCCGCATGTACACGCCACGCCAAGGCTATATGGGCCGTTGGCTGCTGTTCGTCACGGTCGGATTCCTGCAGGCGATCATCGCCACGATCGGCGATCTCGCGCTGGGCATCCAATGCGAGCATCCGTTCCTGTTCATCCTCGCCGGCATTTTCGCCTCGTTCGTCTACGTGAACATCATTTACGCGCTCGCCGTAGCGTTCCGGCATATCGGCAAGGCCGTCGCCGTGATTCTGGTGATCATCCAGATTCCGGGCGCGGCAGGCCTCTACCCCATCGAGATGATGCCGGAATTCTTCCGCCGTCTGAAACCGTTCCTACCGTTCACCTACGGCATCAACGCGATGCGCGGGCCGATCGGCGGCATGTATGCCAACCATTATTGGATCGACATGCTCTCGCTGTTCTGGTATCTGCCTGTGGCGCTGTTCATCGGCTTGGTGGTCCGCAAGCTGGCGTTGAACCTCAACCGCCTGTTCGACAACCGTCTGGCGGACACTGATCTGATGATCACCGAACATAACGAAGGCACGGTGGAACCGTTGCGACTCACCGAGACCGCGCAGCAGATCGCCGAGGAGTTCCCCGAACTCGCCCGCAGACGGGCGATTCATTTCTTCCGCCTGTACCCGCGCCTGGTGCGTTGGGGATTCCTCGCGCTGGCGGTACTGCCGTTCGTGTTCCTGCTATTGCTATTCATCACGCGCATGAAGCTCGCCATGCTGCTCGGTTGGATCATTTCGATCATCGCCATCGACACGTATCTCATCGTGGTGGAGTATCTGCGCGAACGGTATGCGAATTATCTGGGCGAGGAAGCGATGAGTGCGGAAGAGTTCCGCAGCGCGATCCTGCACGAGAACCTGCTGTTCCGGCCGGGCATGCATTACAAGCCGATGCATGCCGTACGTACGAGGCTGTATGAGGCTGCGCATGGTGGTTCGGCCGGACATGCGCCTGAACATGCGGCTGAGTATGCGGCTGGAAACACGGACGGAAATGCTGGCAGGAGTCTGCGTGAGGAGGGAAACGAACAGTGAAAATGATCTGGGGCATCTTCAAGCGGGACATGTGCCATGCCACCCGCAACGTGATCGCCGTGATCGTCTCGATGGGCCTGGTGGTGGTGCCGGCGCTGTACGCCTGGTTCAACATCGCGGCCAGCTGGGACCCCTACGGCAACACCAAGGCATTGAAGGTCGCCGTGGCCAATAACGACAAGGGTTACAAGTCGGATCTCATACCGGTGCGCGTCAACGTGGGCGAAACCATCATCAGCACACTGCACGCCAACGACCAGCTGGACTGGCAGTTCGTGAAAAGCGACAAGGCAATCGACGGGGTGAAATCCGGCGAATACTATGCGGCGATCGTAATTCCGAAAGGTTTCAGCGCCGACATGATGACGCTGTTCTCCCCCGACATCAAACACGCGCAGCTCAAGTACTATCTGAACGAGAAAATCAACCCGATCGCCCCGCATATCACCGATCAGGGCGCGACAACCGTGGTCAACACGATCGACAAAACCTTCGCCAAAACGATTGCGCAAGTCGGACTCGACCTGGCCTCAAGCATCCTACACTATTCGCAAAGCCCGCAAATGGCCGAATACATGCGCAACCTCAACGGCAATCTCACCACCATGGCGGATACGCTGAGCGGCGCATCGCAGCAGGTGACGTCGTATTCGCAGCTGCTCGGCTCGGCGAACGACATCGTGGATTCCACGGGCAAACTGCTCGCCTCGGCGACCAAGGCGGGCAAACAGGCCCAGAACGCGTTGAAGCAAGGCAAATCAGGTGCCACGTCACTCACTTCTGCAGGTGCGAACGTCACCTCCTCGGTGAACACCGCGCTCGACCAGGTGTCAGGCGCGTTCGACCAAGTAGCTGCCAAGGTGAACAAGGCGTTCGACGCGATCGGCAAGGACTCAGACACCGCAGCCAGCCAGTTGGCAACGTTGAGCGAACAAATCTCCAGCGGCGAATCGCTGTACGACACGTACATCACAAGCCTCAACCACATGCGCGAATCGGTGGAACAACTACCGGACAGTGATTCCGCGAAACAGGCGCTGCTGGAAGCCATCGACCGGGAGATCACGCTGCTGGAAGCCGCCAAAGGCGATTCGCAGAAGCTCGCGCAGCAGCTGAAAGACGCTTCCACGCAGGTCACGCAGGATACCGCAGCCGCGGAACGCTCCCGCAAGGAGATCCTGAACCGCATCACCTCCGCGAAGCAGTCGATCAGCAATGTGCGCGACGATTACGCCACGAACGTCAAGCCGAAAATCGACGCGCTCGCCTCCACAGTCAGCACACTGATCTCCCAAACCGACAGCATGATCACCCAGCTGAGCGGCACCGCCGACAATCTGGACGATGTGACGGGCGATGTGGGGACGAATGTGACATCCATCCGTTCCACGCTCGGCGCGATCGCGAAAAAACTCGACTCGTCGGCAGCGACGGTGAAGGAGCTGATCACGAAGCTGGAGACGGGCGGAAACGCCGGTGACGGCAACAGCGATGGTGGCGACGGTGACAACGACGCCGATTCGGGTGAATCAGACGAACTACGTGCACTGGCCACCGCCAACGCGTCCACACTGTCCACGCTGATTTCCGCGCCCGTCGCACTGCATCGCGTCTCGGTGTACCCGATCGCGAACTACGGTTCGGCCATGGCGCCGTTCTATACGATCCTGTCAATCTGGGTGGGTGCGATCATCCTGTGCGCCATGCTGAAAGTGACAATTTCGGACCGCGAGAAGGCACATGTGCTGGGCTTGGGCGACACGCTGCCGCGCATCGCCGGCCCGTCCGGCCCGGGGAACGCCTCACGTTGGGGACTGCGCCTCGACCACGAGTATTTCGGAAGGTACGCGATCTTCGCACTGCTCGCGTTGCTGCAGGGCACACTGGTTTGCCTGGGTGACACGTATTTCCTTGGCGTGCAGGCGAATCATGCGCTGCAGTTCCTTGCCGTGGGGTGGCTTGCCGCGCTCGTGTTCTCGAATATCGTGTATACGCTGACCGTGTCGTTCGGCGATATCGGCAAGGCCGTGGCCGTGGTGCTGCTGGTGATGCAGGTCGCCGGTTCGGGCGGTACGTTCCCTATCGAGACGCTGCCGAAGTTCTTCCAAATGCTCTACCCGTTCCTACCATTCCCGCACGCCATCGATGCCATGCACGCCGCGATGGCCGGATCATACGGCAATGAGTACCTGCTTGACATGGTGTATCTCTCCTTGTTCCTGATTCCTTCGCTGCTGCTGGGATTGGTGTTGCGCAAGCCGGTGATCCGGTTGAACAACTGGGTGAGCCGCAATCTGGAGTCCACCAAGGTGATGTGACGAGGCGGATTTGAACGGGCTGGTTTGAGCCGGTTTAGATCGGTTTCGGCTGGTACACGTGAACGCGCTGCCCGCCATCATCGACGACCTGAAAACCCAAAGCCACGAATTCGTCACCATCGACCAGCCGGCAAAAACCTAAGCTAGCGTGGAGGCGTAAGGCATTGTCCTGCCCAGTCACTTCCCTTACGTACCGCTGCGCCATCCCGGCGCTCCTCTGCGCCGCCACTACCCCACATGTCGCCTCCTCACGCACCAACAAGTGTCCGACCCCCCCGAATCAGCCACCCACGCGTCATCCGGTCACCCCAGGTTGTCCGATTCGGGAGAAACGGACACTCAGGGGCACCGTGCAAACCACACGTTGATCAGAGAACCGGCAACCACCAGCACAACACCGATCCAGAACGGCATGCCCAGCGCCACGCCCAACAGAAGCGTGCTAGAAGCCGTGGAAAACAGCGGAGTCGCGTACGAACCAATCGCAAGCGTTTCCATACTGCCGTGCAACATGCCGTATCCCCAGCACGCGTAGCCGCCCGAAATCGAAGCGGCGCACGCAATCAGCGCAGCATATCCACCGATGCCGGGCGCCGTGTCCGGCAAACCGTCTCCCGAAACGAAATGGATGGTCCACAGTACAACGGCCACACAGCAGAAGAAAATCGTCGTGCCGTCGTAACCGCCGGACAACGACGGCGTAAAAGTCGCATAAATCGCCCAAATAAAGGCGCCAACAAACGCGAGCACATACGGTAGGGGGTTACTGGCGATATTGTGGACCGCTTCCTGCATATCAAGGCTTTCTCCGCCAACCGCCATCGCCACACCGATGGTTGCGATCACCGCGCCAGGAATCGCTTTGGCGACCGCACCACGTTTGTGCGATACCGCTGCGGTCATCAGCACCAGCAGCGTCGGCCACAAGTAGTTGACAAGGCTGACTTCCACGGATTGCGCGTTCGTTGTGGCCAGGCCGATCGACAGCGAGATTGACGCCTCGTATGCGATGAACATGAGTCCGCCTGCGATGAGGTACTTGCATGGCGCTTCGCGGATTGGTTTCGGACGGCGCACAATGAACAGCATGACACCACCGACGGTGTAGATGAGCGCCGAACCGAGCGTGGCGCCGAACGATTCGGAGACCAGTCGCACGAGGCCGGCCATGAAGCCCCACAGGACGATTGCGAACAGGCCGATGAGTGTCGCCGCGTGTGATATGGCATGACCAAATAGGGGGGTACTGGGGCGTTCGCCTGCGGATTCGGCGGGAAGTTTCTGATCCGTATTCACGGATTCCAGCCTACCTGCCGCCCACCCCGCATGTCCGATTCTGCAGAAACGGACAATTGAACACCGGTTTTGGCACCTTGTGCGTCCGATTCACCAGAAACGGACGCACAAGCATTCGGATTCGTATCCCTAACGTCCGATTCACCAAAATCGGACATTCCTGCGACCTGCGATGCCGCAAAGCATCAGCAGCTTGTCCATTTCGGGGTATGCCTTCTCGGACTCCCATTTCGAAATTGCCTGCCGGGAAACGCCCAGCAGCATTGCCAGCTGTTCCTGCGTCATGTTGCGCGAACCGCGCAGATACTGCAGATTCTCTTTGAAACTCATGTCCGCCCTTTCATCGAGTTTCCATATCGCCTCGACTTGCGATTATTGGCGATTGCCAAGCAACAGCTTGTCATAAACGTCGCGTTCCACGCCACCATCTTTCGGTTGCATTGCGATTCGCAACCAAATTTTGCGATGCAACCGACAGTCGCGCAGCGCGAAGTTGACTTCACGGGTCTTTTATGGCAATAGAAAACCCTTGGAATTCCAACGATTCCAAGGGTTTCGAATGGAGCGGATGACGGGAGTCGAACCCGCCTTTAAAGCTTGGGAAGCTTTCGTTCTACCGATGAACTACATCCGCAAGGTGTGCCTTTTGGGCACGAGCCATTAGTCTAGCACGCCATTCCCGCTATATGTGGCATATTGTCCGGTTCCGCAAAATCGATTTGCGCTATATGTGGCAGTTCTCCGCGGGCAAGAGCTGTTAGAGGGTACGAAATCGAAGGTATGGGGGCATCTTCACGAAGGAAAGTGCCACATATAGCGGAAATCACTTTCTCGGCAGTCTCTTATCTGCCACATATAGCGATTTTGGGAGTCGTCAGCACAGCAAGTATGCGTCCGCAGCAACATCAGTACCGGAAAAGGCTGAAAGTCGGGAACCAGCGGCGCGGGAGGCTGTGGGGGCGTCAGCGCGACCCTCTTCTGCGCATGGGGCGTTGCGAATAGTCGCGCGAATATCCACCGGTCGAACCCGCCGAACCCGCCGAACCCGAACCGTACGAATCGTAAGCGGAACCATACTGCGAGCCGAACTGCGGCCCGTCATAACCGCCCTGTCGAATGTCGATCGCGGCAACGCCGGTCGTCGCATAACCGCCGGCCAGGTAGCCCGACTGCACGCCCTGCTGCCGCATCTCCTGGCCCATCTGCATGAGCCGCGCAATGCGGTCCTGAATCGGCGGATGCGTAGAAAACAGCTTGGAGAAGCCCTCCGCGGAGAACGGACTGGCGATCATCATCGCAGCCACCGACTGCGTGCCGGCGGTCTTCTCCATCGGCATCGCGGCCGCGCCGCCGGAAATCTTGTTCAACGCGGAAGCGAGCGCCTCCGGATCCTCCGTCAGCTTGGAACCATCCTCGTCGGCGTCGTATTCGCGTGTGCGGGAGATTGCCATCTGTATCAGCGACGCTGCGATCGGCGCCAGAATCGTGCTCAGCAGCACACCCAGCAATCCCAAGCCGCCGGACGCCGAATCGTCGCGGTCGTCACGCGAACGGCCGCCGCCGAAATACATGAGCGAGTAGCCGAGGTACGAGATGACGGTGGCCATGGCGGAGGCGATTGCGGACGTCAGAATGTCGTGGTTGTAGACGTGCATGAGTTCGTGTCCGAGCACGCCGCGAATCTCACGTTCGTTAAGCGTCTGTAGGATGCCTTGCGTGCAGCAGACCGCCGCGTGTCGTTCGTTGCGCCCCGTCGCGAACGCGTTGGGGCTCATGGTGGGGGCGATGTAGATGCGCGGCATCGGCTTGCCTGCCTTCGCCGATAGCTCGCGGACGATCTTGTATAGTACGGGGGCTTCCTGCTCGCTCACCTGTCGAGCGTGCATGCTGGCGATCGCCAGTTTGTCGGAAAACCAGTAGGAGACGAACGTGGAGCCCAGGCCGATGAGAATGTAGTAGCCGAGCGTGCTTTGACTGGCGCCGGTCGCCCACCAGATGAGCATGATGACGCCCCACATCAACGCGAACAAAAGCGTTGTTTTCAAGCCATTGCAATGGCCGTGCACCTGCAATTTGCCGTTCATGGCCACCAGCCTAGGAATTCAGGCTGGGATTTTGCTGTATACAAGCTGAAGGGCGGATTTGCAACATCTAGAAACATGCCACGCAACGACGCTACAGCATCGGCCATAGACCTATCTGCGGCACGGCGAGAGTCACCCCAACTTGAAACGTATTACCCCCGCATATCCCCCGAATGCACTGCGTCAAGCGTGCCGATCAGGCTGGTCAGCAAATCGTTGCGGCCGCACGCGTTCGTCAGCACCGTCAGCACGTACGTGCCCGACTGCGACATCACCAGTCCGGCATCGTTCAGCGCGTACAAACCGCCTTCGCCGTTGATCCATCCGGCCTTCGTGTACACGGTGTCCGCATCGCCAAGGGCCGCGTGGATGCAGGAGTTCAGCGAATTCGTCATGTCTCCGGACAGCCATTGCAGCGATTCGGGCGTGATGTTCTGCACCCCCGCCGTTTGCCCGGCGAACAGGAAACCGTATCCGGCGGTCCACAGTTTGGCCATGTCGCGCGCGGAGGTGAACAGGTACCCGCCGCGATCACCCATTCTGGAAGCCGCGCCCGCCTGTTCGGCCCACGTGTTGAAGCAGTCGAGGCCATACGTTTTGTACAGCCAGTCGTAAGACGCGTTGTCGGAATTGCGCAGGACGGCGTCGACCTTCTGGTGGACGGTGGCGGACTGCGCGTCAGCGGATTGGGCCACGCCGTTCAGGTCGACGGTGCCCGTTGAGAACAGCGATATCAGGTATGGCGCCTTCGCCGACGAGGCCGAATAGATCTGTGCATCGGCGTTGTATGCGATCGTGCGGCCGGTCGTGATGTCGGCGAGCACGAATGATGCGGTATATCCGTCGGCTTCGAAAGTGGCGATTTGAGACTGCACGGCGGCCTGCGAATCGGCGCTTAGCGTGAAGCCCTGCGTTGTGATCGTGGCGCTGCCCTCGACTGCGGAAATGCCGTCCAGCGCGACCTGCGTCGGCGACGAGACGGCTTGTGTCTGCGATTGCGGCGCGCTGTTTTTCTTAAGCGCGCCCGACGTGGAGGACGTTTCCGAAGACGTTCCCGAGGACGCCGCTGCGTGGGCTTCCTCTTCGAGATGCACATCGACAAGACCCACGCCCATGGCGAAGCCGATCAGGCAGGCGATCAGCAGGCCCACGACGGACACGGAACAGCAGTACAGTGCCTTGCGCTTGACGTGTTTTCCAAAGTTCATGCCGACTTCACAACCTTAGATTTCAATGCCCGCATCCGTTTACGATGATATTGCGCACCGCGTTTCACTGGGGTCAGCCTAGCGCATGGACCCGAACTTCGGGGGTAATAGGTCAAAACGACCGCGTATGTCCGATTCTGGAGAAACGGGCGGTTGTGCGATCGAAAATGCACGCTACGCGACCAGTCCGCCGAAAATCGACCACTAAAGCGGCAAAAACTAACGCCCTGCACGTCCGATTCAGAGGAATCGGACGTGCAGGGCGTTACTAGATTGCGTTAAAAGGCTTGGAGTTAGGGTGTCAGGAAGTCAGCACTCCCACCCTAATTCCAGTCGGCCCGATTCAGGCATGCGCCAGCGCGCGCATCTGCTCCGGGTCGATGACCTTCTTGTGCTCGCGGCCTTCCTTGGCACCCTCGGCGCGCTCGAAAGCGTCGACCTTCTTCCAGCCGGCGAAGTCGATCGGGCGAATGCCGCGCTCGGCCAGCAGTCGGTCGATGGATTCGGGGTCGCGGTCGGCTGCCACACGGCCACCTTCAGCGGCCTTGGCCAGATCCTCGAGCATGTTGGTCACGATGGCGAGCGCATCGGACTTGGTGGAGCCGATCAGGCCCACCGGGCCGCGCTTGGCCCAACCGGTGGCGTACAGGCGGTCGCGCACTTTGCCGCCGTCGGCCTCGGTGGTGATGCGGCCGTCGCCGTTGGCGTTGGCCAGGTGGGCGCCGTGCTCGTCGTAGGTGATACCGGGAGCTTCGGCGGGCTTGTAGCCGATGGCGTGGTAGACGGCCTCGACCGGGTAGTCGGTGAACTCGCCGGTGCGGTGCATCTTGCCGTCGGCACCGGTTTCGGTGCGCTCCACGCGGATGGCCTTGACCTTGCCGTCCTCGCCGAGGATCTCGGTGGGGGCGGAGTTGAAGTGCACGTAGTACTTGCGGTCGGCCGGGTTGCCTTCGAAGTCGACGTCGCCGTCATCTTCCATGTCTTCGGCCATCTCGCGGACGGCGAACAGCTCCTCGACCATCTGGCGGGTGAGCTTGTCCTTGCCGGCCACCTCGATGGTCTCGTCGTCCAGATCGAAGTCGTCCTCGTTGATGATGAGCTGCACGCCGGGCAGCTTCTCCATCTCGCGCAGTTCCTGCACGCTGAACTTGGCCTGGGCCACGCCACGGCGGATGAACAGGTGGAGCACCTTGGCCTTGTTCTGGCCGATGCCCTCGTACACGTTGTCCGGAATGTCGGTCTTGGCCTTGAGGTCGTCGGCGTTGCGCATGAGTTCGCGGGCCACGTCCATGGCCACGTTGCCGCCGCCGATCACGGCGACGTTCTCGGCCGTAAGCGGCCATTCGCGGGCACCGGTGGGGTAACCGTCGTACCATTCGACGAACTTGGCGGCGCCGTACACGCCTTCAAGGTCGGCGCCGGGCAGGTTCAGCGGCTTGTCCTTGACCGCGCCGGTGGCGAACAGCACGGCGTCGTAACGGGCCAACAGGTCGTCAAGAGTCACGTCCTTGCCGAATTCCACGTCGCAGTAGAGGTGGATGTTCGGGTTGTCGAGCGTCTTCTCAAGCGCGGAGGCGATGAACTTGATGGACGGGTGGTCCGGGGCCACACCGTAACGCACCAGGCCGAACGGCACCGGCAGCTTCTCGAACAGGTCGATGCGCGCTTCGGTGCCGAGGCCAAGTTCTTCGCCCAGCTTCTTGAGCTGGCGCAGGAAGATATCGGATGAGTAGACGCCGGCCGGACCAGCGCCAATTACAGCAATGCGGAGTTCAGTATTCACAGATTCAGTCACGCGCTCTAGCCTAACGCAAAGCCTTCCGTTGCAACAGAGGGCGAGTGGTGGGAATTCTGTGTATTAGGCCATAGTTTGTGCGTTTGGGAAACCTACGAGCACTGCTAATGTCAGATTATGGGTTTCCCTATTGGTCAAGTTATTGCCGTTCTCATTCCAAGAAGCATGCAAGGCGGATCAGGCCCTTACTCCGGATACGTTTATGCTGCAAGGCGGTTATCCACGCATTTATGACACGAGAATGCCGCTCAATCTGTTCTTCTCGAACTACATCGACACTTATATCGAACGTGATGTTTCCGAATATCTTGATGTACGCAATTTGGCTGAATTCCGCCGATTCTTGACTCTTTGCGCACTCAGTTCCGGAGCACTCATAAACTACACCAACATCGCCAATGAACTTGGTGTAAGTCCGCGAACCGTAAAGGCATGGATGTCGATTCTGGAATCAAGTTACATCGCATTCCATCTCATGCCGTTCTACACGAACGCACGCAAACAGGTGGTCAAAACGCCGAAACTCTATTTTTATGACACTGGCTTGCTGTGTCATCTCTTGGGCATTCGGACGGTCGAAGCACTGGTTGCGCATCCCAAGTTCGGCGATATATTTGAAAACCTCATCATTGCGGAAACCATGAAACAGCATTTGAACGCCAATCAGGAGCCACAATTATTCTTCTACCGCGATGCCAGCAAGGTCGAGGTGGATTTGTTGGATTTCACCGATCCTAACAACCGTATGCTCATAGAAATCAAATCCGGACAAACCTATCATGACCGGTTCGCCCGCCATCTCACTTTAATTGGCAATGTTCTCGGTATACCGTGTGAGCAACAGTACGTAACCAGTCGGGTTGAGCATAGTTATGTCTCACAAGGAATCCGCGTCACCTCCACCCCTCGATTGGCTAGAAGGCCGACGGTAAAGAGCCGCCGCAGAGCAGTAGGAATTCTGTGCAATCAGTGAATCCCTTGAGGCATTAAAGACGTCACCTCCAACGGCTCTTTACGACCTCGATTGCATTCATTAGGTCATTTCTTCGTCCATTAGGTCGGAGGGTGCTGAAGCCATCCCTTGGAACGGCGGGGTTTCAAGGGCCGCTCCGACCAAGGACCGACCTAATAAACGTCAAATCGACCTAATGAATAACTCCGATGCTATTGCTGCTTTCGTGGGTGGGATTTCCGTTTCCGCCACGTCACCAACCGTATCGCCCCGATTATGTTTCGATGCGGTGGACTCGACATACGACCATCCCGGTCAGTCAACTGACCTACAAAAACAGCAGAAGCCTCATATTCTTAATCAGTCCCGATCAATTAGGGCAGTGAGGGCCCAGAGGATGCTCACCACGTCGATGGCCTCCTGGAGGAAGGCACCGACGACGACCGGGATAAGGTTGAACGCGGCGGCAATCATGCCGATGGTGGCAAGCACAAGGCCCGCGATTACGGCTTGAAGCATCACGCGCTTGGTGCGGCGCGCAATGGCGATGGCGCGCGGCACGGCGGCGATATTGTCATTCATAATGACCACCTGAGCGCTTTCGGAAGCGGCGGTGGACGTGCCATCGGTCATGGCCACGCCGATATCGGCAACAGCGAGCACCGGGGCATCATTCACACCGTCACCAACCATCATCGTGACGGTTTTGCCGGCTCCTGTAGCGGCCCTGACTGCGGCTACCTTATCCTCCGGGAACAGTTCGGCGTGAACCTCGTCAATGCCGACTTCGCTGGCAATGATATTGGCGGAAGCCCGCTTGTCACCGGTAAGCATGGCGAGCTCGGTGACGCCCAACTCATGCAGTTTGGCGAGCACTGCCTTGGCGTTGGCACGCGGCACATCGCGCAGCACGATGCGCGCGATCAGCCGGCCGTCAACGGACACGTAGGACGCCATCTCATCCGGCTGCAGCAGGCCAAAGCGAGTGCGCAGGTCATCTTTTTGCTGAGCTCCCCCTCTTAGGGGGAGCTGGCCGCTTCGCGGGCTGAGGGGGGCAGCCTCGCCGACCGCCAGGAATCCATCCTCCCCAGCAGCCGCGAAAGACAGCCGGCCAACGCGCACCGCGTGTCCGTTCACCTCGCCGGAAACGCCCTTGCCGGCGTCTTCATTGATGCTCTTGACGACCGGATACTCCCGGCCATGGCCAGGCCAGCTGGCCTCCGGCTCTGGGCACAGGCGCTGACCATCCTCGAACCGCTGGCGCAGTCCGGCCAGCGCCTCCGCGCCGGCCTTGGCAATGCCTTTGGACAGGATGTGCACCGAGTAGCTTTCCACCGCGCCGGCCATCATCAGCACATGGTCTTCGTTGAGACGGGTTGCAGCGCCGGGCAACATCTCGACGCGCACCACCTGCGGCTGCTTGACGGTGAGCGTACCGGTTTTGTCGAAGAACACCTGCGTGACGCGGCCGAGATTTTCCAGCACGTCCTGTGCTTTGATAAGCACGCCGGCTGCGGCGAGGCGTCCGGTTCCGGCGATGTATGCCACCGGTGCGGCGATGAGCAGCGGGCAGGGCGTGGCCAGCACCAGCACCTGGGCGAATCGCGTCGGTACCCCGGACACCGCCCATGCGACGCCGGCAATCACCAACGAAAGCACGGTAAAGGGCACAGCCAAGCGGTCAGCGGTTTTCACCACGGCCGGGCGCGACTCCTGCGCGGAGGCCACGAGCTCGAGGATGCGCTGGTACTGCGAATCGGCGGCCACCTGGGTGGCACGCATGGTCAATGCAGTCGAGCCGTTCACCGCCCCGGACATCACACGGGCGCCGGCGAACACTTCACGCGGCACCGGCTCACCGTTGATATTGCTCAGGTCGAGCGTGGCCGTGCCGGACAGCAGCTCGCCGTCAACCGGCACAGTTTCGCCCGGCAACACCATGAGTACGTCGCCCAGCTGCACCTGCTCGACCGGCACCGTGTCGAAGCGGTGCGCGGCGGCGGCAGCCGATGCCAAGCCCACACGCCGGAAGCCATCGGACGAATCGCCCTTATCGGCAGCAAACCCACGCCCCACGCCAGGCAGGTTGACGACGTGCGCGGTTTGCGGCGCGGCCTCCATCAGCGCGGTCAGGCTGCGCTCGGCCTTGGCTTGAGCGTATTCCTCAATGGCCTCGCCGGACGTGATCATCAGCGTCACCGCCCAACTTGCCCAGTATTCGGCGACGGCCACGGTGGAGAGGATCGCGACCACGGCCAGCACATCGACTCCAACCTGCCCATGACGCAAATCGTCAATCATGCCGCGCACAGTGTCAATCACGATAATCAGCACCAGTGCGATAACCAGCCACTGGCCGAAGCCCGGATTGCCGAGTACCGGAATCGCCATCGCATTGCCCCACGGACGCCAATCGCCTAGTAAAGCCAACGGAATTGCGGCGATGACGACGACCGGAAGCATCGGCACAAGCTTGCAGATGTCGAGAATTTTGGTGAAGAATCTGATGAGTCTGCTCATCATTGCTCCTTACGCTCGTATACGGAGTCGATTGCGGTACGGCAAGCGTGGCCCGCGCAATCGGCGCTACGGTCACGCCTTGTTAACCCACCGGCGGCTTTGCCTGGGGCTTCGCTTTGCTCGGCTCCCGCGCAACCTTCCGATACACGGCGTAAAGAAATGTATTCAGTTTTGTATTGAATTATGCGCTGTGTTCAGGACGTCGCCCGAACTCAGTGCTTGGCCTACCCTATCAACGAGCGTTGCGCGACATGCCGGATATCGAAACTGCGTTGGCGGCATGGGCGCGGGGCACAATCGCGCATACGAAAGGCCCGTGGCAGGAGTTTGCTCACTGTCACGGGCCTTTGCTTGTCCGACACGGTGTTCAGCGGTTACCGCTCAACACCGTGTGACGTTGTCGAGTCGGCTTTACCACAGGCCGAACGGGTCGGAGAAGCCGCCGCCGTCACCGGTGCCGCCATCGCTGTTGCCATTGCCATTACCGTAACCGTTCTGGCCATTGCCGTTCTGGTTGTTCTGGTTATTCTGGCTGTTGCCGTTGGAATCGGAGCCGGACGAACCGTTCACCGACGACTCCTCCTGATCGAGCGTCACGTCCACATTCATGGTCTTGCCGTCGCGCACGATGGTCAGCGTCACCTTGTCTCCCAAAGCCGCGGCACGAACGTAACCAAGCAGCGAGTAGTTGTTGTTCACGGCGTTGCCGTTGAAGGCCACGATGGTGTCGCCCTCCTTAAGGCCGGCCTTGTCGGCCGGGCCGCCGGAGACGACCGCGCTGCCGGTGGCGCTGGACTTGGTGATGGTCGCGCCGCCGCGGGTCACGCCGTCGGCTTCAACCGTGTCGGACTTGATGACCACGCCGAGGGCAACGTGCTTGACCTTGCCGTCCTTGATGATTTCGTCGGCCACACGCTTGACGAGGTTGGACGGGATGGCGAAGCCGATGCCGATGGAGCCGGCGGAGTCGGAGGAGGTGGCGGTGGAGGCGATCGAGGAGTTGATGCCGATCACCTGGCCGGCCGCGTTGAAGGTCGGGCCGCCGGAGTTGCCGGGGTTGATGGCCGCGTCGATCTGGACGGCGTTGGTGACGATCTCGTTGTTGTTGTCGTCGGTCACGGTCACCGGGCGGTTCAGGGCGGAGACGATGCCGGTGGTGGCGGTGTCGTCGTAGCCGCGCGGGGTGCCGATGGCCATCACGTTCTCGCCGACGGCGAGCTTGTCGGAATCGGCGAATTCCACGGCCTTGAGGTCGCTCGGCGGGTTGTCGAGCTTGATGACCGCAAGATCGGTGGTGGCGTCAGTGCCGACGAGCGTGGCGGAATACATGTTGCCGTTGGCAAGCGTCACCTGAATCTGCTGGGCACCGGAGATCACGTGGTTGTTGGTGATGATGTGGCCTTCGGTGTCGATGATGGCACCGGAGCCCTTGGCGGTGCCGTTGCTCAACGCGGTCTGGATGGAGACCACGGAGCCGGAGACATCGCTGGCGACAGTCTGCCAGTCGGGGGCTTCGCCGCTCTTGGCGGTGGCGGACCCGGAGCCGGACTTATTCGAGCTGACGTTGGTAAGCGAGTTGCTGGTCGGCAAGGTGATCAGGCCGCTGGTGAGGGCACCGTAGCCGAGGCCCAGGCAGAGGGCCGCAGCCAGAACGGCGGCGACCACGGCGATGAGGATGTTGCTCGCCGTCTTGGACATGCCCTGCTTGGCGGGGCCGGGCTGACCGGGCTGACCGGGCTGTCCCGGCTGGGTCGGACCTTGACCGTTCGGCGTACCGGTACCGGGAGCGCCGAAACCGAACAGACCGCCCTGCTGGGGCTGCTGGCCATTCTGGCCATTCTGACCGGACCGGCTGGCAAACGGGTTGCCGTTGTTCTGCTGCGGCTGCGTGGGCGGATTGAACGGATTGCCGTTGCCCTGCGGCTGCGGGTTATTGGTGTAGTAGGGGTTGCGGTTGCCCTGCTGGCCTTGCGGGGTTTGCTGTGCAGGCTGGCCGAACGGGAATTGCTGCGTGGGCTGGGCATTGTTGCCGGCCTGGCCGCCCTGCTGGCCCTGTGTCTGAGTCGGGGTCGGCCCATAAGCGCCGTATTCCGGGGCCGGACGATACAGCGGAGTTGTGGCCGAGGTCTGGCCTGCGGCTGGTGCTGCCGGAGAAGCCGGCGAGGAGGAGACCACCGTGCTCTCGCCCTTGGCGGAGGCGTAGTCCGGGATGGGCTCGGTGGCGGCAGTGTCGGTAGCGGCTTGCGTAGGCTGCTGATCGGCAGCGAGGGCGGCCGAGGAAACCGGGGCTTGCTGCTCGCTGGAATCGCTGGCGTTGCCGGCATCAACCGAGTCGCCACCCACAAACGGGTTCTTCGGCTCGGCGTTGCCGGTATCGGCAGTACTATTGGGGTTTTCGTTATTCCGCGGGGTCTGGTCGACGCCCTGCGGGTTAAATTCGTCAGCCATTGCTGCTCCTTTTCCTAAATTCCTATCACGTCTGTTCGGCGGCTATTTGGGCGCTTGCTCCTTGCCGCTTCTCGTGTGCTACCTCAGTAGTAAAGGCAGTTAATCTGGAGGTTTTCTGAACGTTGATTGAAAGTCTATGCGTAATCATCGCAGAGTCTTATGGGCATCTCGGCTTCGAGGGGCTGATTTCCTGTTTCGGGAACATCTACTTGCACTTCAAGGGGCTGTTCGCGCGGTCAATTCCGAGTATCAAGAGCCCTCATTTAACGCCATTCCGCCATTTTTTGCAGCCGGCCTACTTGGCCAGGAGCCCCTTGAAGCGGAAGTAGACGTTCGGGAGCGGCGAAATCCGCCCCTCGAAACCGAGTTCTTCACAATTTCCGGCCCTTTTCTGGCCCTTCTGCCTAAAGTGAACATATGACGATCAGCCTTCTTGAACATCCGTTGGGCGCACAGCCCGGACAGCCCGGCGACCGCAGCGCCTTCCACTTCGAAACGATCACCCGCCTGCCGTCCACGGCCACCGGCCTCGGGCGCGACGGCGCCCGATACGGTCGCACCGGCATCATTCACACGCCCCACGGCGATATTCGCACGCCTGCCTTCGTGCCGGTGGGCACGCAAGCCGCGATGAAGGCCGTGTTGCCCGAGCAGATGAAGGATCTAGGCGCACAGTGCCTGCTGGCCAACGCTTTCCACCTATTCGAGCGCCCGGGCGAGGACGTGCTGGACGCGGCCGGCGGCTTGGCGCGCTTCATGAACTGGGATGGGCCCACGTTCACCGATTCCGGCGGTTTCCAGGTCATGTCGCTGGGCGTCGGCTTCAAGAAGACGCTGGCGATGGACGTGACCGGCATGAAGTCGGACGACATCATCGCCAAGGGCAAGGAACGCATGGCCTGGGTGGACGAGGACGGCGTGACATTCAAGTCGCCTCTGAATGGTGACGCACATCGTTTCTCCGCTGAGATTTCGATGGGCATCCAGCACAAAATCGGCGCAGACATCATGTTCGCGTTCGACGAACTCACCACGCTGATGAACACCCGCTCCTACCAGGAGGACTCGGTGGAGCGCACCTTCCGCTGGGCCCGCCGATGCGTGGACGAGCACCAGCGGCTGACGGCTGATCG
>ENA-OOXF01000928-OOXF01000928.1-human-gut-metagenome-genome-assembly--contig:-NODE-928-length-20995-cov-2.399475_pt1 | contig 20995 bp, 19 predicted proteins | sample MGYA00241586_ERZ501341 | MGnify/ENA primary metagenome ERZ501341 (study PRJEB25962, sample SAMEA2042985) | human gut metagenome | biome: human gut; feature: human-associated habitat; material: faeces... | reverse complement strand
TCTGAGCCGCTACGAAGGCGAACCGGGCGTGGTCGTGGCCTACGCCTCGATGTACGGCAACACGGAGCAGATGGCCGAGCGCATCGCGCGCGAGCTGGCCGAGCAGGGTATCCGGCAGATCCGGGTCTACAACCTCTCGTATGCCGATCCGTCGGTGGTGCTGCGCGATGTCTTCCGCTACGACACGCTCATCGTCGGCAGCCCGACCTACAACGGCGAGCTCTTCCCGCCCGTCGAGCAGCTGCTGCGCCGCATCGAGGCACGCTGCATCCCGCAGCGGCGCTTCGCCTATTTCGGTTCGTTCACCTGGGCGGGAGCCGCCGTGCGCCGCATGAAGGAGTTCACCGAGCGCATGAAGTGGGAGCCGGTGTGCCCGCCCGTGGAGATGAAGCAGGGCTACTCGACAGCCAACGGCGAGCCTTGCCGCCAGCTGGCCGAGGCCGTAGCCGCCGCCATGAACGGCAACGTCTGACAAACCACCGGCAGCCATGATGAAGATCGCAATCGTCGGAACGGGCTACGTGGGGCTGGTATCGGGTGCCTGCTTCGCGGAGATGGGACTCGACATCACGTGCGTGGATACGGACCGGGCGAAGATCGAGGCGCTGAACGCAGGCCGGATTCCGATCTACGAACCGGGGCTGGAGGAGCTCGTGCGGCGGAATTTCGACGCCGGACGGCTGCACTTCACCACCGACCTGGCCGCCTGCCTGGACCGCGTGGAGGTGGTCTTCACAGCCGTCGGACCCCCGCCCGGCGAGGACGGGGCGGCCGACCTGCGCCATGTCGAGGAGGTGGCCCGCACGTTCGGCCGCCACATCAGCCGCTACACGCTGCTCGTAACGAAGAGCACGGTGCCCGTAGGTACGGCGCGCCGGGTGCGCGAGATCGTCTCCGGAGAGCTCCGCAGCCGCGGGGCCGACATCCCGTTCGACGTGGCCGCCAACCCCGAATTCCTCAAGGAAGGCTCGGCCATCAAGGACTTCATGTCACCCGACCGCGTGGTGGTCGGGACCGACAGCGAACGGGCCCGCCAGCTCATGGCCCGGCTCTACCGCCCCTTCCTGATCAACAACTTCCGGGTGATGTTCATGGACATCGCATCGGCCGAGATGACCAAATACGCCGCCAACGCCATGCTGGCCACCCGCATCTCCTTCATGAACGACATTGCCAACCTCTGCGACCTGGTGGGCGCCGACGTCGAGATGGTCCGCAAGGGGATCGGCTCGGACGTCCGCATCGGCAACAAGTTCCTCTACCCCGGGTGCGGATACGGAGGCTCGTGCTTCCCGAAGGACGTACAGGCCCTGGCCCACACGGGCCGCGAACACGGTTACACGATGCAGGTCATCGAGGCCGTCGAGCGGGTGAACGAGGCGCAGAAGGAGGTGCCCGTGCGGAAACTCACCGAGCTGCTGGGCGACCTGCGCGGCCGCCGCATCGCCATCTGGGGATTGGCCTTCAAGCCCGAGACCGACGACATGCGCAAGGCCACGTCGCTGGTGGTCATCGGCCGTCTGCTCGAGGCCGGAGCCGAGATTGCGGTCTACGACCCCGCAGCGATGGAGGAGTGCCGCCGCATGCTGCCCGGCCAGGGAGTGACCTGCGCCCGCACGATGTACGAGGCGGCCGAAGGGGCCGATGCCGTGGTGCTCCTGACCGAATGGAAGGAGTTCCGCATGCCCGACTGGCCGCGCCTGCGCCAGACGATGCGCGGAGACGCGATCATCGACGGGCGCAACATCTTCGACAAGCAGGAGGTGCTGGCGGCCGGGTTCCGCTACCGGGGCATCGGCAAGTAAACGGTCGCAGAAGGCAGAGTCGAAAGACACAAAGACACGGAACATCGCACGAAAAACAGGGAGACAAGGGTCGCAGGCCCTGCAAAGATTCATCCCGAAGTCGGTGACTTCGGGATTTTTCGGCTATTCAACAGCCGAAAATGAACGATCTGCTGTCGCAAATGACCAATCAAAGGCGGAAAATCCGGAGTACATTTGCAACGTTCAAAAACAGATAAGACACATGCAACACGACAATTCGCGACTCTTTCTGCTGATCCTGCTGGGCATGCTCACGGCCTTCGGCCCCTTCGTCACGGACATGTACCTGCCGACGCTCCCTTCGATGGCGGGATTCTTCGCCACTTCGTCGTCGATGGTCCAGATGGGACTGACGACCAGCATGATCGGACTGGCCGTCGGACAGCTCTTCTTCGGCCCGTTGAGCGACAAATACGGCCGCCGCAGGCCGCTGCTCGCAGCCATGGCGCTCTTCCTGGTATCGACCGTACTCTGCATCGCGGCACAGAGCATCGAACAGTTCGTCACCATGCGGTTCATCCAGGGGGTGGCCGCATCGGGCGGCATCGTCATCTCGCGCTCGGTAGCCACCGACAAGTTCTCGGGGGCCGAACTGGGGCGCATGCTGGCCGTGATCGGCGCAATCAACGGCGTGGCCCCCGTCACGGCACCGATCATCGGCGGAGCCCTGACCGACCGAATCGGCTGGCAGGGCATCTTCTGCATCCTGCTGGTCCTGGGTCTCGTCCTGCTTGCCGGAAGCTGGCACTATCGCGAGACCCTCCCCGCCGAACGCCGCAGCTCCGTGGCGTGGCACGACATTCTCCACGGCTTCGGCAGCGTGCTCCGCAACCGCCGGTTCGTAGGCTACGTGCTCCAGTTCGGTTTCGCACAAGGCGTGCTGTTCGCCTACATCGCCTCCTCGCCCTTCATCACGCAGGAGCACTACGGATTCTCGGCCTTCGGCTTCAGCCTCTGCTTCGCCGCCAATGCCGTGGCGATCGGGGTGGCCGCAACTTCGGCGGTACGCTTCCGCCGCCCGGAACAGGGCACACTGACCGGATGCATCGGCATGATCGTTTTCGCCATAGCCGAAGCCGCAGCACTGGCCTCGGGCTGCAGTTTCTGGATCTACGAAGCGCTGCTCTTCGCCCTGCTCTTCTGTATGGGGCTGACCTTCACCACCTCCACCACACTGGCCATGGACTGCACGCGCGAACACGCCGGCACGGCCTCGGCACTGCTCGGCGCCTCGGGATTCGCCTTCGGCGGCATCGTCTCGCCGCTGGTCGGCCTGGGCGACACGCTCCTCTCGACGGGAACGGTCTTCGTCGTCTGCGCCCTCTGTTCGTGGGGCAGCATCCGCTTCATCCTGCGCCGTCCCCAAAGCTCGGCCGTTGTGGCCTGACCACCCGCCGACAAAACGAAAAGCCCCGGATTCCGCATGGTTTCCGAGGCTTTTTCATGCGGCTGAAACCCTTCGGAAGGCAACCCGCCGAGGTGCGTAACAGAGACGGCCCAAGATAAAAAAAGCCGGGATTTTCCCGGCTTTCAGAGACCTTGCGGAGGCCCGGATCAGCGGCGCACCTTGACGATGATCTTGCGGATGTGGCCCTCGCCCACCATCGGGGCATGCCCGTCCTCGGGCAGAAGCATCGTAAACTGCCCCGGACGCACCGTATAGTAGGTCTGAGGCTCGTCGTCGAAGAGCTGGATGTCGTTTCCGGCATCGAACTCGGCAAGCGGCCGGCGGAGGTTACGGCGCTCGCTCCACCCGAACGACTCCTCGCGTCCGGAGATGAGCACCTGGATGTCGATGTACTCGTTGTGGACCTCCAGCTTGGCATCCGACTTGCGCTTCAGATCGACATCCATCACGTTCACGTAGATGTCGCGTCCGTCGAGTTCGTGGATGCCCGGTTCGACAGCCGTCCAGTCGGTCGAGCCGATCAGCTCGAACGCCCGCGCAAGACGCGGATGAAGCGAACAGTAGAGTCCGCTGTTCTTCAGAGAATCGAAAATCATGGTTTTTTGAACTGTTTTGCAACGTCGCACGCCCCGGAATCGTCGCCGGGGAATGCAAATACAAAGATAGAAAGTTTTTTTCTATAACCAAATCTCGGGAAAAATGCTATATTTGTAAGACGAACATCAAAAAATTAACGAAACTATGGATTTTACGGAGATCAAACTGTCGGGCAAAACGCGCCGTGAGCACGATCTGCTCGGAGAAATGGAGATTCCCGAAGAGTACTACTTCGGTGTTCAGACCATGCGGGCCGTGGAGAACTTCCACATCAGCCGCGTGCGGCTCAACTTCTTTCCGCGCCTGATCCACGCGCTGGCCGACGTGAAGCAGGGGGCTGCAGCCGCCAACCGCGACCTGGGGCTGCTCGATCCGGCGATCGCCGACGCGATCACCCGGGCATGCGAAGAGCTGCGTGAAGACCGGTTCAACGAACAGTTCGTCGTGGACATGGTACAGGGAGGCGCCGGCACATCGACAAACATGAACGCCAACGAGGTGATTGCCAACCGGGCGCTCGAACTGCTCGGCCACCACAAGGGCGAATACAACTACTGCCACCCGAACAACCACGTCAATCTCTCGCAATCGACCAACGACGCCTACCCGACGGCCGTGCGCATCGCACTGGCCCGGAGCATCGACAGCGCCGTGACGTCGCTGCAGGAGCTCATCGCCGCATTCCACGCCAAGGGCGAGGAGTTTGCCGACATCATCAAGATGGGCCGCACGCAGCTGCAGGACGCCGTGCCGATGACCCTCGGGCAGGAGTTCGAGGCCTACGCCGCAACGCTGACCGAGGAGATCGACCGTCTGAAGACCAACATGCGGCTCTTCTACGAGATCAACATGGGTGCCACGGCCATCGGTACGGGCATCAACGCCGACCCGGACTATGCGGAGCTCTGCACCAAGCACCTGCGCGAGATCACGGGCCTGCCCCTGACCAAAGCCGCCAACATGATCGAGGCGACGAGCGACACGGGTGCCTTCATCATGAACTCGTCGGCCCTCAAGCGTCTGGCCGTGAAACTGTCGAAGATCTGCAACGACCTGCGCCTGCTCTCGTCGGGCCCGCGCTGCGGACTCAACGAGATCAACCTCCCGCCGCGCCAGCCGGGATCGTCGATCATGCCCGGAAAGGTCAATCCGGTCATTCCCGAAGTGGTCAATCAGGTGGCCTTCCGCGTCATCGGCAACGACCTGGCCATCACGCTGGCCTCCGAAGCCGGACAGCTCGAGCTCAACGTCATGGAGCCGATCATCGTCCTCTCGCTCTTCGAGAACATCGAGATGCTGGTCAATGCCATGAATACGCTACGCGAGAAGTGCATCGTCGGCATCACGGCCAACCCGGAGGTGTGCCGCCGCATGGTCTACAACAGCATCGGTCTGGTCACGGCCCTCAACCCCTATCTGGGCTACGAAACCTCGACGATGTTGGCCAAGGAGGCCCTGCAGAGCGGAAAGGGCATCTACGACCTGGTGCTCGAGCACAAGCTCATGGACGATGAGGAGCTCAACAAGATCCTGCGTCCCGAGAACATGGTGCACCCGCGCAAGAAGATCACGGAATAGCGCGACAGATCGAAAACGAAAAATGTCCGGCAGGCCATCACGGTCTGCCGGACATTTTTTTCTCGGGGACAACTTCGGGTCCGCCACCCTACTTGCGCGGCGTGCGTTTCAGACGCACGACAACGGGCAGGTGGTCCGAGAAGGTCACTTCGGGAACCTCGTAGACCACGGCCCGGAACTCGGGCGAGGTGAGCACGAAATCGATGCGCAGCATGTTGAAGAAACCGCGGTAGGTATACGAATAGCCCGAACCGCAGTCGCTGAAAGCATCGTCGAGTCCGGCAGCCATCCGGCGGTAGACATACGACACGGGGGTGTCGTTGAAGTCGCCGCAGACGATCCGCGGAGTCCGCGTAGCCTCGATCACCGCGGCAATGCTGTCCACCTGATAGGCCCGAAGCTCGCTGTTCTCGCGCAGGCGGCTCACGATACTGCGGATCTTCACCTCACGGGCCGTATCGGAGAGGATGCGGGAGGTGATGAAGTCGTTGTCGTCGGCATTGATGGCCGTCGAGCGGAGGTGGTTGTTGAAGACCCGGACCGTATCGTCGTCGATCAGCACGTCGGCCCAGACCGCCGAATGAGGCGACAGAACGGTAGCCGAGCGCAGGATGCGGTATTTGCTCAGGATAATCATCGAGGCCCCGACAAGCGAGTCGGGAGCCGAAGTCTGCCCGAAACGGGCGCTCTCATAGGAGTCGGAGAGGATGCGGAAACGCTCCGAGCGGTCTGCCAGACGGCCGTTGAACTCCTGCAGGCAGACGATATCGGGATCGAGCCGTTCGATCAGCTGCACGACGCTGTCCACACTGCTCTGGCCATCCTCACCGTAGAAGCCGCGGACGTTGTAGGACATGAACTCGAAGGTCCCGCGGTCGGAGACCTCGCCGTAGGTGCGCCGGATCTCGGGCCGCCAGAAGAGCGACACGTCGAAGAGGCCGATGAAGACGACCGCCAGCATCGTGAGCGCCTGCACGCGCCGCCAGCGGATCACCCAGTAGAGCATCAGCACCACGGCCGCCACGTAGACGGCCGGAGCGGCCAGCCCCAGCACGGGAAGGAACCACACCCGCCCCGGATTGACATAGGGTACGAAATAGGTGACGACCATCACCGCCCCCACCGCCAGCGAGCAGAGCGTGAGCAGTGCGTCGAGCAGCCGCAGCACCCCTCTCCGGCGCCCCTTCCTCGGGCCGCGCGAACCGTAACCGTCGTAGTATGCGTTGTCGCTCATGGCTGTCAGAACCGGATCGCACCGTTACGCTTCCACCACTGCAGCAGCAGGTAGCCCCACAGCATGCCGCCCACGTGGGCGAAGTGGGCCACATTGCCGCCATAACCGGTCCAGCCGAGGAAGAGTTCGATCACGCCATAGATGATGACGAACCATTTGGCCTTCAACGGAATCGGCGGGATGAGCAGCATGATGACGGCATTGGGGTGCATGACGCCGAAGGCGAGCAGCAAACCCATCACGGCACCCGACGCGCCGACAAGCTGGATTGGCAGTTCGCCGGCCAGCCAGGCCGTGGCGACCTGGATCAGCGCCGCACCGATGCCGCAGACCATGTAGTAGATGAGGAAGCGCTTCGAGCCCAGTTCGTACTCCAGCGTGCGCCCGAACATCCACAGACCGAACATGTTGAAGAAGATGTGCTCGAAATTGGCGTGCAGGAACATGTAGGTGATGAACTGGTAGGAGTGGAACTCCATGCCCAGAAACTCCGGAGCCCCGACCGAGAGGGCGAACAGGCGGTAGATCTGGTCGCCGACGGGCAGCAGCGCCGTGGCCATATAGGCCAATACATTTATGATAATCAGGTTCTTGACAACCGGAGGCGTCTGAAAATACGGATTCATGGACGTTTGAAATTTCTGCAAATGTACGTTTTTTTCACCGAATTATCCCAGTTTGGCGCGCAACTCTTCGGGCGTGATTTCGACAAGGATGGCTTTGCCCGAGGGCGAGAAGCTGACGTTGCCCGTCGCGGCGAGCTGCGCCAGCAGGGACTCGGCCTCCTCGCGGCCCAGACTCCGCGGAGCGGTGCGGGCACCGCTGCGGGCCATGACGGAGGCGATGCGTTCGCGCCGCACGTCGGCAAGCGGCACGGGAGTCGAGAAGGCCTGCAGCAGGTCGTAGATCATCGAGTCGATCGCATCGGCCGGGAGGTCGGCCGGGGTGCCCTTCACCTCGACGGCCCCCGCACCGCAGCACTCGATGTCGAAGCCCAGCGAAGCAAATTCCACAGCGTGCTCCTCCAGCAGGTCGTACTCCTCGGCCGAGAGCACCAGCCGCTCGGGGAAGAGTAGCTGCTGGCTCACGGCCGTCGAACAGCCGGCCATGCGGAGGTACTCCTCATAGAGGATCCGCTCCCGGGCCCGGCGAATGTCCACAACGACGAAACGGCCGTCGAGCAGCGCCGCAAGAAGCCCTCCTCCCAACGACAGGGGGTCGGAAAACTCCGGATGCGCACCGACCTCAAGGCGACTCTGCGTGCACTCCGCATCATCCGAAGAGACGAAATCGAGCGAACTCTCGCCGAACTCACCGCCCGATACGATGTCGGTGAACTCCTCACCGCCCGACGGAACGGACAGGCAGCCGCCGTCGAACGAAGCATCCGAAGCGATGTCGTCGAACGCCTCACCGTCACCGACAGCGCCGCCCCACGCCGCAGTCGGACGGACAGTCGGGATACGGGGCACCGGAGCCGGATCCAGCGGACGGACCGACGGCGGCACCGTCGGGGTCCGCATCGCCGGAGCGGCGGCATCGGAGAGGCTCCCGCCTCCCATGGCCTCGGCCGGATCGCTCCACGGGACGTCGAATCCCGTAAAATCGACATTCGGATCGGGGGCCGAAGGGTCGATATACTCCTCGCGGAAGGGGTTGTAGTCGTTGTTGGACATGGCCTTCGGCTCGTTGTAGACGACCCCGCGCTGCAGGACGGGAATATCGACCTGCCCCTCGCTGTCGAAATCCATCAGGGGCACCGCACCCGTCTTGGCCAGCGTCTCGCGCACGGCGGCATGGACGATCTGCCACACGGCCTCCTCGTCGGCAAACTTCACCTCGGTCTTCTGCGGATGGACATTGACGTCGATCCGTCCGGGATCGATATTGAGGTAGAGGAAATAGGAGGGCTGTGCATTGACGGGAATGAGCTTCTCGTAGGCCTTCATCACGGCACTCGTGAGGTAAGTGCTCTTGAAATAGCGCCCATTGACGAAGAGATACTGCTCCGTGTTGCGTTTCTTGGCCGCGGCCGGCCGGCCGATGAATCCCGCAATCGAGGCGATCGAGGTCTCGGCCCCCACCTCCAGCAGGTTCTGCTTGATGTGCCGTCCGACCACATCGACGATGCGGCCGGCCAGAGAAGAGGCCGGAAGCGAATAGACCGGGGCATCGTTGGCATAGAGCTCGAAGGCGATCTGCGGATTGCACAGCGCAACCCGCTGGAATTCGCTCTTGATCTGCGCTGCCGAAGTCGTGCTCTTGTCCAGGAACCGGCGGCGGGCCGGAACGTTGTAGAAGAGGTTGCGCACGAAGAACTGCGAGCCGACGGGGCACATCACGGGACGCTGCCCGGCGAACTGCCCGCCGTTGATCTCGGTTTGGGTGCCCATCTCGTCGTCGGCCTGCCGCGTGCGGAGCTCGACCTGCGCCACGGCGGCGATGTTGGACAGGCGCTCCTTCAGCACGGTGCGCTGGCGCGCATCGTCGGCCGTCACCGGATCGGAGACGCTGCGCACGGCGCGCTCCAGCGCCTCGCGATAGGAGGCATAGATCGGATCGAAGACCTTGCGCTGGCGAGCCGAAAGGTTCAGCAGACGGACCACCTCCTCACGGGCGGCGGCATTCAGTTCATCGAGCGTCTGACGTCCGGGGGCCGTCTGCTCGAAATCGTCGATGGCCGCCCGAATGTCGGCCACGGCCTGCCGCATCGCAGGGTCGGAGGAGGATCCCTCCGCATAAAACGCCGCCCCGAGAGCGACAATCAGCAGGAACATCTTCTTCATGGCAAAAGCGGTTTTCAAAGTTGCTGGTTGAAAAGGATATCGTCGTAATTTTCCGCAGCGGCCTGCTGCAGCGTCTCGGCCGGAGCCGTCGAAAGAAGGCCGTTGAAATCGGAGTGCTCGTCGGCCGCAGGCCGCTGCAGGCGGAGCGCCAGGACGACACCCGCCACAACCACGGCCGCACCGGCAGCGGCTATTCCCCAGCGCAGCAACGGCCGCACCGCAGTCCGGCGAAGCCCCGGACGCTCCGCATCCGCCGCATCCAGGCTGCGGCCGATACGCGCATGCAACGCCTCGAAGGCCGCCTCGGAGAATTCATAAGGCATGCGCCGATCATTCGTTTCAAAAGGTTCGTTCATCACTCTTCCCTCAATATCTGTTTCAGTTTCTCCACGGCATGGTGGTAATTGACCCGCAGGGTCGGCTCGCGCTGCTGCAGGATGCGGGCGATCTCGGCATAGGAGAGCCCGTCGTAGTAGCGGAGGTTGAAGACCAGCCGCTGGCGGAGCGGCAGATTCAGCACCGCCTGCTGGAGCCCGCCGGCAGCGATCCGGACTTCACCCGCGGCACGCTGGAAGGCGACATCGCGCCCTCTGAGATCACCTTCTATCGACTCCAGTGCGACAGCGAGGGGACCCTGCGGGCCTATGTGGCGGAAGGCGAGGTGCTCCCGGTGGCCACCCGCTCCTTCGGCGGCATCGGTATCTTTGCCATCCCGGAAATGGGCCGGTTCTACCGCCATGTGCTGATCCAGAAGCGGTATCCCCACCACGGCGCGGTGGCGTTCGCCCACTGCGGCAAGGCGCTCTTTGAGGTTTTGAAGTACTTCGGCATCGGCGATATTGCCTACAACCAACCCAAAAGCCTGCCTTATCCCACGGAGAATCCCTGGGGCTGAGGGCACGCTTTCGGAATCAGACTGCTAGGCACAAAAGTACCGGACCGGAAAGTAGTGCGGTAAAATCCGCAGAACTGCTGAAAGATATCTGTGCATTTGTGAAAGGCCGCTGGACGGAATACCGTCCGGCGGTCTTTTGCTGGCATCTCAAAAGAATCAAAAATGATGCAAAAAGCATAATAAACTCGTAAAAAAACAGTAAAAACAGGGCATGTTCTACAAAAGAACTTGCCAATAATAGTAAAATATTATAATTGCAAAAGCCCCCTAAGTTTGCTATTCTATATTCAGAAAAGGTTTTCTCGAGCCGCTGATAAGGAAAATCAAAGATTTCTACCAAAGCAGCTCCTTTTGTTTTTTCAGTTTTGAGAAAACGTTTTCACAAATCAGAAAATGAAAAATGCAATGATTATTTGAGAAAGGTTGGTGTCTATGAAAATCGGTTTCATCGGGTTGGGGGTAATGGGGCGCCCCATGGCGAAGAATCTGTTGAAAGCAGGGCATGAACTGTTCGTGTACGATGTGGTTCCCAAGGGAGTTGAAGAGCTTGTTGCGTGCGGCGCCAACGCTATGGACAGCAATAAGGCGGTGGCGCAGAAAAGTGATGTAGTCATTACCATGCTGCCCAATTCTCCTCATGTGAAAACGGTAATCCTGGGTGCGGATGGCGTGCTGGAGGGCCGCCATGAGGGGATGAAGATCATTGAGATGAGTTCCATTGCTCCGCTGGCGACAAAAGAAGTCGGCGCAGCATGTGCCAAGGCAGGAGTTCCCATGTTGGAGTCCCCTGTCTCCGGCGGAGAAATCGGCGCCATCAACGGAACGCTTGCCCTGATGTGCGGCGGTGAGGAATCTTTGTTGGAGGAAATGCGGCCTATTCTGGAGGTCATGGCTGGCACGATCACATATTGCGGCGCCTTGGGCGCAGGCAATACGACCAAGCTGGTCAATCAGCATATCATTGCGGTTGAGACCGCCGCAGTGGCAGAAGCGTTTGTCATGGGTCTGAAGGCCGGCGTGGAGCCGGAGGTTGTTTATAATGCAATCAGAAACGGCTATGCGGGTTCGAAAGTCCTGGACGGCAAGCTGGCAATGGCCATGGACCGCGATTTCAAGGCGGGCTTCCGGCTGGATCTGCACATCAAGGATCTGACCAATGCACTGGAGACGGGCCATGCGCTGGGAGCAGCTATGCCGCTTGCCAGCTTGGTCATGGACGAAATGAAGTATATGTCCGCAATCGGTGCCGGGTCTGAGGACAGCGCGGCGGTTATGCGCTATTATGAGAGACTTGCGGGTGTGGAGCTTACCCGCTCCAAGAAATAACAGACTTTGGGATACTTTTAAAGCAACCGGAATCGTATCGATTGAAATTGGATGGAGGAGCGACTATGAAAACTATGAGAAGATTTTTGTCTGTAGCACTTTCAGCGTTGTTCTTGGTCACTCTGGCCGCGGGCTGCGGCGATCAGGGTGAGAGCAGCACCGATGGGGAGGGCGGCAATACATATGAGATCACGATGACCTCCTTTGATAATGCTTCCACGGTAGCCTGCCAGCTGGGTACCAAGTTTGCGGACTTGGTCTCGGAGAAATCCGATGGCCGCATCAAAATCAACTTCCATACCGACGCAACCCTGGGTAACGAAACAGAGCAATATGATCTGATCAAGAGCGGCGAGATTCAGATCTGCTATTTTGCAGACAGTTTTGGCAGTCAGATCGCATCCGGCTATGATCCCACCATCATTCCTTTCCTCTTTACCAGTATCGAGGATGTGGAGGCGGTCTTTGACAGCCCGCTGGGTGAGGCAATTGAGAATGCCGCATACGAAAACGGAAATGTTCGGCTGCTGGGACTGTCCCGGCGCAGTCCTCGCCTGCTGACCGCTTCGAAAGAGATCACCTCGCCGGAAGAGCTGGAGGGACTGAAGCTCCGGGTCCCCGAAATCCAGGCTTGGGTAACGGTGTGGAATTCCATGGGCGCCAACTGCACCGTGGTAAGCTGGTCTGAAACCTACTCTGCGCTGCAGACCGGCGTGGTTGACGGCCAGGAGAACCCCATTGACAACATTTACGCCAACAAGATCTACGAGGTCAACAAGTACATCATGCAGACCGAACACCTGCAGTCTGTAAACCATTGGTGCGTCAACGCAGATTTCTGGGATGCAATGGACCCTGCGGATCAGGAGATTCTGACCTCCTGTTTCGAGGAAGCTGCTGATTGGGCAAATGGAGCACTGGACGAGTTGAATGAGCAGTACATGGAGGAGATCCTGGCTGACGGTACAGTCTCCCTTGTGACGGTGGACAAGGCCCTCTTCCAGGAAGCTGCCGCCAGCGGAATCGAGGCTGTCAAGGAAACCCTGCAGCCCGAGGCACAGGAGTACATTGAAGATTATCTGGCGGGATAACAGAACTGAGCAGAAAGATCCCTCCAAGTAACAACGGGCGGGCACAGTCCGCATCTTTCACGGGGCAGGACTGTGCCCGCTAATCACTTATGCATGGAAAAGAGGAGCGCTCATGAAGAAAATTGAGAAAGTCCTGAGCGTGATTTCGGGACTGTTCCTTGTGGCGATGTTCGTCCTCTGTCTGCTCCAGGTAATTTTCCGGTTTGTCTTGCGTATCTCTGCGCCGTTTACAGAAGAGTTTGCTCGCATGAGCTATATCTGGATGGTATTTCTCATGCTCCCGGTTTTGGAGAGCAGAGACGAACAGATGAAGGTGACCTATTTCCTCGGAAAATTCCCCAAAAAGCTGCAACTGATCATCTACTGGATCATGAGCCTTTGCTATGTGGCATTTTTGGCGCTGCTGACCATCGGAAGTTTCCGACTGGTCACGAGCAGTACGACGGTTACATTTGCCTCAACACCCTGGCTGAAAACGAATTACCAGTATATCCCCATTTTGATCGGCAGTGTTGCATCGATCGGTTTTGTGATTTTCCGTGCGCTGCGTGCAAAGGAAGTCCTGAATCATGAACAGATGGAGTACGAAGTGTAAAGGAGGCGCCGCATGCTGATTGCTATTTATGTGGGCCTGGTGATGATCTTATTCCTGATGGGCTTTGCCGTCCCCTATGCGTTGGGCATTTCCGCTGTGGTCGGAATGATTTACAGCGGGAGCTTCGGCTTCGTTCAGATGCAGACGATGGTCACCAAAATGGCCACGGGTGTAAACAGCTTCACCCTGCTTGCGATCCCGCTGTTTTTGCTTTCCGGCAAGCTTATGAACGTGGGTAGCATTACAGAGCGTATTTTTAAATTCTGCAATGCGCTGGTTGGCTGGATTCCGGGAGGCCTGGGCCAGGTCAATATCCTGGCGTCTGTTGTGTTTGCCGGAATGAGCGGGTCTGCGGTTGCCGATGCGGCAGGACTTGGCACCATTGAGATTCGGGCCATGAGAAACGAGGGATTTGATGCGCCGTTTTCCGCAGGCATTACAGCGGCCAGCTCCACCATTGGCCCGATTATTCCGCCGAGCATCCCACTGATTGTGTTTGGCTGCGTTGGTTCTGTGTCCATCTCCAAGCTGTTGGTGGGAGGCATTATCCCGGGCATCGTCTGCGCAATTTGCCTGGGAATTATGGTGGCCATTATCTCCAACCGCCGTCATTACCCTCGCAGAGGATTCCCAACGGTTTCTGAGCTGTTTAAATTGGCCTGCTCTTCCTTTTTGGCACTGCTGACTCCGGTTATCCTGATCGGCGGTATTCTCACCGGCATCTTCACAGCAACGGAGGCCGCGGCTGTGGCTTCGGCGTATGCACTGTGCCTGACGGTTTTCATCTACCGGGAACTGGGATTGAAAGACATTGTGCGGGTGGTCCGAGAGGTATGCGTTGAAACGGCAAGTATTATGCTGGTGGTTTCTGCATCCACGCTTTACGGATATATGATTACCAAATGCCAGATCCCCCAGATGGTGCTGGACCTGTTCCTTTCTATCAGTGATAACAAGGCAGTATTCCTGCTTTTGATCAACTTGTTCCTGCTGTTTGTCGGCTGCTTTATGGAAACAAACGCGGCCATCATGATTCTCACGCCCATCCTGCTGCCGGCGGCGGTTACATTTGGCGTTGATCCGGTGCATTTTGGATTGATTATGGTGTTCAATCTGATGATTGGACTGCTTACGCCCCCGGTTGGCATGTGCCTGTATGCCACGGCGCGGGTTGCAAATATCAGCTTTGAGGAAACTGTCAAGGGTACGGCTCCGTTCTATATCCCTCTGATTGTTACGCTGATTGCCATTACCGCTTTCCCCTGGCTCTCCACTTGCCTGGGCGGATAAAGTTCATTTCAAATCCTCACTGCATGCTATGGAAGGGAGCGGCGATATGAGTAAACTGACGGCTTCCCTGTTTTCCACCATCGACCGAAAAGATCTGCCTCTGAAAATTGATTTGAGCTCGAAGGCAATGGGAATTTTAGGGGCAATAATTTTGGTGACAAGTGTGTCCTCTGCGCATCAGATCCTGCACCTAGTCGGAGCTACTCTCTGTGTTTATGGAATGATCTGGCTGTGCGCAATTTACGAAATCCGAACAAAGGGACTTCCGGCATATGCGCGCTATTTGTCACGCGATATTTGTTTTTCGCTGGCATGGGCATTTTTGATGCTCATCTGGCTCATGACGGATATTCTGTAGCGGGGCATCTGCCCAGAGCGTGTATGTAACTCAGCCTGCCTGCGGGCAGCTGCAAAAAATTAAGAAAAGGAGTCGTTTCAAGATGGGTAATGAAGTAAGAGTTGCGTATTCCGAGGGAAAAATTGGACGCATCATTCTGGCGCGTATTCTTCCTGGCACGGATCTGTGCGAAGGTATCACCAAAATCCTTCAGGAGAAGAACATCCAAAGCGGCTGGGTCTCCATGATTGGAAGTCTGCAAAAGACCAGCTACTTCTATCTTGAGAAAAATGACGCCAAACTGGGCGCTGGCTATGGCCCGGCAAATCACAGAACTTTCCCGGTGGAGTTGTGCAATGCGATGGGACTGATCTGTGAGGGCGGTCTGCACATTCATGCCAGCATGTGCGGTGATGACGGCGTATTCTATGGCGGACACATCATTGCCGGAGAGAGCCCCTCCCTTGCCACGATTGAAGTCATGATTGTGGAGGTCGTTGGCGGAAACTTCGTGCGGGCATATGATCCCGAGGCGGACGGCACACATTTTGCACCTTACGAAACAAAGTGAGCTTTTACAAAAAGGTCTTTGTGGTGATTTTTTGATCACCACAAAGACCTTCCTCACAGCGGATGCAATGGAATTTTTGCAGAAGAGTCACATGGCTACAGATGCACGTTCCGAGCCAGAGCAACATTCCGAAGTTTCTCAGACAGCGTAGAAGAGGGGGGCGCAATGGAGTTGCCGTGCTGAAGAGACGGCTCGAAAACATAGTGGCGCATGTCCAAGCTGGGGTCCTGGATACGTTCCAGAATTGCCGTTCCCACACATTGGGCGATTGCCTGCAGATCGTAGACGGCGCTGCAGGGACACGTTGCGAACAACTGCATGTTTTCGATTTGATCGTGTCCAGCAAGGGAGATATCCTCCGGGACACGAATGTGATAATCCAAAAGCCGCTGCATAATACCGACGGTAGACATGTTGCTTTCCGAAAGAATTGCCGTGGGCTGTTCCGTGAAGGAAAAGAGATAGTCCACCGCCTGGATTCCGCCTTCAATGGTGAAATGCCCATTGAATACATACGGATAGCTGCCGTCCACCTCGATGCCGGATTCCCGCATAGCATCTACAAATCCCTGAAAACGGTCTCTGGCGTTGGGATAGATCTCTGGCCCGCGGACACAGTAGATTTTCCGATGCCCAGCCCGCAAAAGTTCCTTCGTCAGCAGCTTGCAGCCGGTATAGCCGTCTGTATCCACCAAGTCTCCATGAAAATTAGGACTGTCAATTTTGCGGTTCATCAGCAAAATCGGAAGAGAGTGGCTCAAAGCGGAGATGGCGTCATTGTTCAGGCAGGTAGGATTGAGAATCAGCCCGTCCACATGCCGGCGAACCATCGTCTGCAGATAGGTGGATTCTCGGAGCTGACCTTCATCTGTGCTGCACAGAATCAGATTATACTGTTGCGGGTTTACGATGTTTTCCACAGTTCGTGCGATGGCACCGTAATATGAGTTGGAGATGTCCGAAACCAGAAAGCCGATCTCATAAGTATTATGTGTAATCAGGCTCTGTGCATTTGCGTTTGGTATGTACCCCAGTTTTTTGATAGACTGCAGGACCCGCTCGCGCAAAACAACATCCACATGGGAGTTGTTGTTCAAAACGCGGGAAACTGTGGCAGGAGAAACATTAGCGTCTTTTGCCACATCAAGAATTGTTATGCGGTGAACTTGCATACCAACTGCTCCTGTTTCGGACTTAATTTGCATTTAGTTTATCATACAGATGTGAGGTGAGCAAGAAAAAATTATCATAAAATACATATATTCCCATGTTTCGTAAATTCAACCAAATAGGGGGGAGCGATGTGAAGCTGGAGCGTCCGCTCTTGGCTGGTTGCTGTGGAAATACGCAATCTTATCTGGAAATTGCCGGCATGGGGTATGACTATATCGAGCTGTCGGCAAGAGAGCTGATGATGCTGAGCGATGAGGAGTTCCAGACATTTTTGGAACTCTACCGTAGGACGGGGTTTCCGTGCAGGGGGTTCAATGATTTTTGCGGCTCCGAGCTGCCGATTGTCGGTCCGAACAGCTGCCTGGATGCCTTGTCCTGCTATATGGAGCAGCTTTGCCGACGGGGCAGCGCCCTTGGAATCCAGACGATTGGGATTGGGGCACCGATGGCAAGGGTGCTGCCGGATCACTACCTTGCCGATCAGGCGGACAGAGACATGACGGCATTTTTGAAAACCTTTTCTGAGATTGCCGTACCATATGGAATTGGCATTCTGGTGGAGGCGGTCCATAAATATCTGTGCAACTACATGACCTGGACAAAAGATGCGGTGCGGATGGTGCAGCAGCTGGACCGTCCAAATGTCCGAATGGTTCTGGACTATTACCATGCTATGGTCATGGGAGAGGACCTGCATGACTTTTCCTATGCCATGCCGTTTGTCCGGCACCTGCATATCAGCACAGATTTAGAAAACCATGTCAGAGGCTTTTTGAGGCCCGAAGACATGCCGCAGACGGAACAGCTTTTGAAAGAAGCTGTGCAAAACGGATATCGGGGCGGAATCAGTGTAGAGGCCTCGTCTGCCTTTTTACAGGCAGATGGGAGGGCCTGTGCAGTACGCATGAGAGATGTAATCGCCCGGTGCGAGGGACTCTGCTGAAGCCAAAGCCAATTTCCATATAAACCGAATTTACAGGGGGCTGATCTGAATGAGCAAGCAAAAAAAGGTGATTATTTCTGCGGCCATTACCGGCGCAATTCATACGCCATCCTTGTCACCGTATTTTCCCGCGACACCTGAGCAGATTGCGCGTCAGGCGATTGACGCAGCAAACGCCGGTGCTGCTGTGGTCCATATTCATGCTCGGCAGCATGATGGAATGCCGGTAGGGGACTTTGATACGTTCCGACAGATCCTCACTGCCATTAAACAGGCCTGCAACGCGGTGATCGGCATTACCACCGGAGGAGCCAATGGCATGTCTACCGAGGAACGTTTCTCGGTCATTGAGGAGTTCCAGCCTGAAATGGCTTCAGCAAACTGTGGTTCTATGAACTTTTGCTACCACAAGCTGGCCAAGAGCATCGGGACGCCCAAATACGAATGGGAAATCCCATATGTGACCAGAACCTATGACAACGTATTCAAAAATACGTTCCAGGACATGGAATACTGCATCCGAACCATGAACCGGTGCGGAACGCTTCCGGAGTACGAAGTGTTTGACTATGGACAGTTGGCGAATCTGCGGTATTTCCAAAAAGAAGGGATTATCACCCAGCCGATCTATATCCAGTTTGTCCCCGGAGTGATGGGCGGGTTCCCCATGGACAACGAGGGCATGATGTTTATGCTGGATCAAGCCAAAAAGATGCTGGGAGATGATATCCAGTACAGTACCGTGGCGGGGGGGCGGCGGATGTTCCGCTATTCCACGATGATGGCGCTGCAGGGCGGTAATGTTCGCGTCGGTATGGAGGACGGTCTCTATATCAAACCCAATGGTGAACTGGCTGTGGATAACGCAGCTCAGGTGAGAAAAATCAAGGGGATCCTGGAGGCGCTGGATTATGAGATCGCTTCTCCTGATGAGGCCCGGGAAATGCTGAGTCTAAAGGGAGGAGACCAGGTCAACTTCTGATAGCGGAATTGAAAGGCGATTCAGAGAACTTCCTGCAGCAGCTGCACAACCAAATCTCAACAAAAGGAGAATGGCGTATGAATACAAATAGAGTTGTCATGGCCGGTGCCGGCGTCATGGGTGCTTCCCTGGCGCAGGTATATGCGCTGGCGGGCTACGAGACCTACGTGTACGACCTCTATGAAGCCGGCCTGGAAAAAGGCAAGCATCTCATCTCCATCAACCAGGAAATGATGGTCAAAGAGGGCTTGATTACCGAGGAGGAATCCAAGGCCGCCTGCGACCGGATGGTGTTTACGTTGGACAAGGAGTGCTTCCGGGACTGCTGCCTGGTGGTAGAGAGCACGGTGGAGCGCATGGATATTAAGCAGAATTTCTTTGCCGAGATTTCCGAGATCGCGCCCAAGGAGGCCCTGCTTGCCACCAACACCTCCGGCCTGCACATCACGGAGATCGCAACGGCCTGCAAGTACCCGGAGCGGTTCATGGGTCAGCATTGGCTCAATCCCCCTCACCTGCTGCCGCTGTGTGAGATCATCGCCGGTGAAAAGACCAGCCCCGAAAATGTGCAGAAGATGCGCAAACTGGTGGAAGGCTTGGGCAAGCAGCCTGTGGTGGTAGCCGATATCAACGGCTTTATCATCAATCGTATCCAGTTCGCGGTACTCCGGGAGGCACTGCACATTGTGGACATCGGTGCCGCTACCATTGAGGATGTGGATACCGTGCTGAAGGCCGGTATGGGCCTTCGCTATGCGGCGCTGGGGCCCTTCGGCGTGGCGGACTTCGGCGGACTGGACACCTTCGACCACATCAACAGCTATCTCAACGCGGAGCTGGACGATTCCAAGGTTGGCAACAAGCGGCTGCACGAAATGGTGGAAGCCGGAAAGCTGGGCGTCAAGAGCGGCGAGGGCTTTTACGACTACTCCGGTGACAAAGCGGACGAAGCCATCCGGGAACGGGACCGGCTGTACATCGAGCTGGCCAAGGTTTTGTATTTCAAGAAGTGAGGTGCCTGTATGAGAAGTGATCTGATGAAAAAGGGCGTGGACCGGATTCCCCACCGTGCCCTGTTCCGCGCACTGGGCCTGACGGATGAAGAGCTGTCCCGTCCCATCATCGGCGTCGTGAGCGCCAAAAACGAAATCATTCCCGGCCATATGCATCTGGACAAGATCGCGGAGGCCGTGAAAGCCGGCATCCGCATGGCGGGCGGAACACCCATTGAATTTCCTGCCATCGGTGTATGCGACGGCATCGCCATGAACCACGAGGGTATGTTCTTCTCCCTGCCCAGCCGGGAACATATCGCCGACTCCGTGGAGATCATGGCCAACGCCCACCCCTTTGATGGTTTGGTGTTCATTCCCAACTGCGACAAGATCGTGCCCGGGATGCTCATGGCAGCCCTGCGGGTGAACATCCCCTCCATTTTCTGCAGCGGCGGGCCTATGATGCCGGGCAGAGCAAACGGCAAGAAGGTGGCGCTGACCGATGCGTTCGAGGCCCCTGGGGCGGTGCGGGCTGGAAAAATGACGGAGGAAGAGGCATACAATCTGGAGGAGCACGCCTGCCCGGGATGCGGTTCCTGCGCCGGTATGTTTACGGCAAACTCCATGAACTGTATGACGGAGATCCTGGGAATGGGCCTGCCTGGAAATGGTACCATTCCCGCGGTGGAAAGCCAGCGCATCCTGCTGGCCAAGCACGCCGGTATGAAGGTGATGGAGCTGGTGCGGGAAAATATTTGCCCCCGGGATATTGTGACGGAAAAGGCTATCAAAAATGGCCTGACTGCCGACATGGCGCTGGGATGCTCTACCAACACCATGCTGCATCTGCCTGCCATCGCCCATGAGGCCGGAATTTCCTTCGACCTGAACGGTGTCAACGCCGTCAGTGACAGTGTGCCCCACCTGGTAAAGCTGAATCCCGCAGGTGTCCATTGTCTGGTAGATCTGAACAATGCCGGCGGCCTGAGTGCTGTTATGAAGCGTCTGGACAGTCTGGGACTGATCGATTCCTCCGCCATGACCGTAGACGGCACCTGGGCAGACCGGATCGCAAAAGCTACTATTCTGGATGAAGACGTGATCCGTGACCGGGAGCACGCCTACTCCCAGACCGGCGGTCTGGCGGTGCTGTATGGAAATCTGGCGCCTGACGGTGCGGTGGTCAAGAAGGGTGCTGTGCTGCCGGAGATGATGGTCCACACCGGCCCCGCCAAGTGCTTTGACAGTGAAGAGGCCTGCTGTGAGGGCCTGTACGCAGGCAAAGTGGTGCCCGGCGATGTTGTGGTCATCCGCTACGAGGGCCCCAAGGGCGGTCCCGGTATGCGGGAGATGCTCAACCCCACCTCT
>ENA-OOXF01000917-OOXF01000917.1-human-gut-metagenome-genome-assembly--contig:-NODE-917-length-21159-cov-3.731615_pt1 | contig 21159 bp, 10 predicted proteins | sample MGYA00241586_ERZ501341 | MGnify/ENA primary metagenome ERZ501341 (study PRJEB25962, sample SAMEA2042985) | human gut metagenome | biome: human gut; feature: human-associated habitat; material: faeces... | reverse complement strand
GGACTTCTCCGGCGGCTGAACCGTACCGGCGCCGGCGATGCAGCCGCCAGGGCAGGCCATAACTTCTACGAAGTGGTAGAATACTTCACCGCGGCGAACGGCTTCGATTAACTTTCTTGCGTTGCCAAGTCCACTTACTACGGCAACTTTAACTTCTGTGCCGTTGATGTCGATAGCAGCTTCTTTCCAGCCGTCCATTCCTCGTACACCGTGGAATGCATCTGGGTCAGGGTTCTGTCCTGTTGCAAGATAATAGCAGCTTCTTAAAGCAGCTTCCATAACACCACCGGTTGTTCCAAAGATTACGGCAGCACCAGTTCCTTCTCCGCAAGGAGAGTCAAAGTGGTCTTCTGGAAGGCCGTAAACATCAATGTTGAGGGACTTCATGTAGTCAACGAATTCGCGTGTATTTAATACAACATCAACGTCAGGACCAGTTCCTGTACTGTCCATAGTAGGAAGTGCACATTCGGCCTTCTTTGCGATACATGGCATGATGGAAACGCTGAAAATGTTTTCAGGATCTTCATGAATCTTATCAGCAAAGTAGTTCTTGATGATGGCTCCCTGCATCTGTTGAGGAGACTTTGCAGTGGAAAGGCAGTCTACCATGTCAGGATACTGGGATTTTAAGAAACGAACCCAGCCAGGACAGCAGGAGGTAAACATTGGCCACTGGTAGTCTTCTTTATGTTTCAGTCGTTCTAAGAACTCGCTTCCTTCTTCCATAATAGTAAGATCGGCAGCGTAAGTTGTATCAAATACATAATCAAATCCCATCAGACGAAGTGCACCGGCAAGTCGTTCTGGGGAAGCAAACTTACGGGAAAGCTTGAAGGCTTCAGCCCATGCGGTACGAACGGCAGGAGCAACCTGAACAACTGTAGTTTTTCTTCTTGTATTTAACATACCGTTCTGAGAGAATACCGGACGTTTATCGTCACGGCCTGACAGAGCAGCAACTGGACAATGAGTGATACACTGTCCGCAAAGAGCACAGTCGGCTTCTTTAATATTTCTTCCAAGAGATACATTAACGGTAGTACGGGAACCAGTTTTGGCGATATCCCATACTTTTAAAGACTGTACTTTATCACAAATCTGGATACAGCGCATACATTTGATACATTTGCTCTCGTCACGGATAAGAGGGAAGTCCATAGGCCACTTCTCTTCTGTAATGTGTTGTTTGAAAGTACCACTTCCGAATTCAAGGTCGTTGGCAACTTTCTGAAGCTGGCAGTTTCCACTTCGAACACAGGTAGGGCAGAAGCAGTTGTGCTGTGAGAGAATCAGCTTAATATTGATTCGGCGGGCATCACGTACTTTTGGGGAGTTTGTGTAAATCTCCATTCCTTCTTTTACTGTATTGTTACAGGAAGTGACGAGCCTTTCGATACCTTTTATTTCCACAACGCAGACACGGCAGGCACCGATTTCGTTGATATCTTTTAAATAACACAAAGTAGGGACAATCATTTTTGCCTCTCTGCAGGCTTCTAAAATCGTAGTTCCCTCTTCAACGGAGATAGGAACGTCATTTATCTTAATATTTACCATTCTTCAACTCGTCCTCCTTTAAATACTCCATAACCAAAACGGTCACAGCGCAGGCAGCGGTGTGCTTCCTGATTGGCCTCTTTGCAGGTCATGCCGTTCTCCACGATATTGAAATCCTTTTTACGCTCTGTAGTATTTCTTTCCATCATAGTAACACGTCCGCAAGGTGTCTTGTTCTCAATACGAGGTTCTGGAACAACAACGCCGCTTTCAATCTTATGATTGAATCCGAGGTAGTTGTCGATGTTGGCAGCCGCTACTTTTCCGGCTGCGATAGCACGGATAACGGTAGCAGGTCCGGTTACACAGTCTCCGCCGGCAAATACACCATCTTTTTCCGCAATAGAGCTATCCTTCTGTGCTAAGAAGCGTCCACGCTTTGCAGGGATGCCTGCACGTTCAAATGGTTCAGAAACGATATCCTGTCCGATTGCAACGATAACAATATCACAAGGGATATGTATAGGTTCTCTTCCGGAATTTGCAGGAGAAGGACGACCGCCAGTAATCAGGCCGATAATCTTAGGGTCAGCAACCATAGCAGTTACATACCCTTTTTTATTTGTTTCGATTGCCTGAGGGGCATGGAGTTCAAGAATCTCTGCACCCTCTGCGATAGCAGCCTCGATTTCGTCCATGAGGGCAGTCATATCAGCCTTTCTGCGTCGGTACATAACACTAACGTTTTTAGCACCAAGACGGATAGCAGAACGGGTAGCGTCCATAGCCACGTTACCACCGCCGACAACGATAACATTTTTGCCTGTAAAATCAGGTGGATTTCCATCTCCGATATCACGCAACATCTGAATAGCGGAAATAACACCCTTAGCATCTTCGCCAGGAATACCAAGCTTCTTATCTGTATGTGCACCGATAGAAATATAAACTGCATCGTAGTTTTCTTTTAACATCTTAAAGGAAATCTCTCCATCTCCATCACCGATGCAGGTATTCATCTTTGTCTCAACACCTGTAGCAAGAATGTTCTGAATATCTTCAGCAAGACGCTCTTTTGGGAGACGGTAGTTAGGAATACCATAGTAAAGCATTCCGCCGAGTTCTTTTCTCTGTTCGAAAATAGTACACTGATGTCCCATCTGCTGTAAATAGTAAGCAGCACTTAAACCAGAAGGACCGCCACCGATGATAGCAACTGTTTTACCAGTAGGTTCGCAGCATTCTGGAGGTGGCACAAGACCACAGTGGTCAGCGGCGTAACGCTTGAGCCCGCGGATATTTACCGCATCATCCACGAAGTTACGACGGCACTTTGTCTCACAAGGATGTTCACATACGAGTGCACAGGAAGTAACAAATGGGTTATCTTTACGGATTAACTTAACAGCATCTGCATAACGTTCATCTGCGATAAGAGAAATGTAACCAGGAACGTCAACACCGGCAGGACAAAGAGCAACACAAGGAACCGGCTGTTCCAGATGACAGGAACAATGTCCGTTCGTGATGTGTTCAATGAAATCTTCACGAAAACCTTCTAATCCTTTAAGAACCATTCTTCCGGCCTCATAACCAATGGCACAGTCGGCACTGTCATAAATGGCTTTTGCAGTACGTTCAATTAAACTAAGTGTTTCTAAAGTGGCTTTTCCATCCAGTACATCTTCTAACATATCTTCAAGAACGCCCAGGCCGATACGGCATGGAACGCATTTTCCACAAGTCTGTGCATGAAACAGCTTCAGGAAAGAAGCAGTCATATCAACAGGACACAGTCCGGGAGGACTGGCAATAATTCGGCGTTCCAGATCTTCGTACAGATTGTCAACGACTAACTGGGCCTTGCTTTTTTTTCTGACCTCAAGTCTACTCATAATCTCCTCCATTCACAGGGGTATTGCCCTGATAGCAAAAAATAGTCTCAATGACGCGATTATATCATATGAGAAAAAATTTGAAAAGAAATGATAATTTATTATCATTACAATAAAAATGTTATAATAATAACAATTTGCAAAAGAAAGCAGGAAGAGAGTATTAATTTATAAAAAAGACAGAAAAAACCACATCAAATGATAAAATATCATCGATAAATGTGGTTTTTCTTTGCATTTTCTTCAAAAATGTATAGCAAAATATTTTGAAAAAGTATTAGAAAAAATAGTGCTTACAAAAGAAAGCCGCCAGATTGTAATCTTTTTTTAACAATCGGTCCAGCAAGGACAACGAGAATGATTTTCACAAGGTCACCAGGGATATATGGAATTACTCCGGCAAGCAATGCCTGGTAAAAGGTAAGGTGTGCCTCGATGGCAAGCCATGCCGTACCAAAAATGTAAGCAACAATAGTACCGATGGCAAGACCGACAATCTGCATTCCGCGGTTAGAAAACTTTTCAAAAGCAAATCCACAGATGATTGCCATTGGAATAAATCCGATCAGGTATCCGCCAGTAGGTCCTAAAAGCTTTGCAAAACCAGAACTAAAACCGGAGAAAACAGGGAGTCCTGCAATACCAATAAGAAGATAGATCAGATAACTTATTGTTCCAAACTTCCAGCCAAGCAGACATACAGTCAGGTAAATTGCCAGATTTGTTAAAGAAATCGGAACGGGGCTGATCGGAATCGGGATGGAGAGTGGTCCTAAAATACAGGTGATGGCAGCCATAACAGCGATGAGTGTCATCTGGAATGTTGTAAAAGATTTTTTCTTTGTAGTAGTAATAGCAGACATGATAATTTCCTCTCTAAAATGTATTGTTAAAAATAAAACTGGCTCCATTATAAAAGAAGTAGAACAAATTGTCAACCTGAAATAAAAAATAAGTTAACAATGCTTTTCTGATTGACAGGGAGACGCTCCCCAAGAGGGAATAGCACCTATATCTGTGACTTTAGTCGTGGCAGTTTGGATACTCGCTCCACACGCTTGTGTCCGAACCTTGCTCCAAGACCACAGATATAAGTTTATCCCCTCTTTGGGAGCTGACTTTGGCCTCTCTTTCGCCACACAAGTAAATTTTTTTCAAAAAACTGGTATTTTGCACAAATATATTGACATTTTTGTGTTTTTTGTAAAATTAAAAATGGGACTAAAAGTATCAAAAAAAGGGGAGAGAGAAAGTATGAAGCAACGATTTTTAAGTATTTTTCTTGTGTTAGCCTTAATCATTCCATTCTTTCCGCAGGTAACTTTACCAGCGAAAGCAGCGGAAACGACAGCAAAAACGCAGGATGAGAACAGTAATGACAGAGATCATAAAGAAGGTTCCATTGGAAGCATAACAGACGGAACTCGGACAGGTAAAAAAGAGGAAGGGAACAAAAACGGATTTACCATTATGGATACGGCACCTGTCGATGCAAAGGGCGAAGGGCAGAAGCGCTATGTAGCTGTTCTTGGTTACTGGCTTGGAGGAAAGCGTCTGGAGCTTTGTATTGCAGATAAAGACGGAAACAGAGTAAGTAATACTTATGCTATTGGAGGGGAAAAAACTCTTGACTATCTGGAACAAGCAGATGCATTTGAAGATACAGGATTTGTTTCTGTAGCAGCAGGCGATTTTAACGGAGATGGAAAGGATACAGTTATAGCCTATGCTCCGTTGATGGAATCGGATAGTGAACAGCCTCAGTTGTGGGAGTTCTCTATCGGAAGTAATATGCAGTTAGAGAAAACAGGAACTGTCTGCAATATATTTGATATTTTAGGTACAGGGAATATAGCAACAAAACATTCAAATAACGGAAAAGTATTCAGAAATACACCAGTTGTTCAGATGACAACAGCAGATACAGACAAAGATAGCGTAGATGAGCTTGTTGTCACAGCAGGAATGAATAATACGAAGGCGGATGTAAATAACCGCCAGTCGAGAATGTTTATTTATGATAATATCACAGAGGAAGAAAAGTCTTACTGGAATAAAACTTTTGAGTTAGATACCAAAGGATATAATAATGGTAATCAGAGACTCCGCTGGGCATCTTCTTCTGTAGGTAATCTTGTTATGACCGGCAGCGGTGCGGACTATCCGGAGATTATCACAGCAGGATGGGTAGATAAGAAAACAAATAAAGATGCAGATCTGACCCATGATATCGGTGCATATGTAACATCTTGTAGTAAAACAACTAAAAAAGGTAATTCTGCAATAGGAACGTATGCGAAAAGTGAAGTACCAGCAATAGGAAGTAATGGACAGCCACAGGTCAGTGGATTTACAAAGGATGGACATTACAGAGATGACGTGCAGTCCCTGGTCGTTGTAGATACCTTTGCTGCAGATGGTGTGAACGCAAAAGCCTCTGTACTGATTATGGATACGATATATACCTATGAAGCAGGGAAAGGTCTTAATGAGGAATACCGTACGGATTATTTTAATCACAGTGATAATGGAATTGGTACCTCTATCATTACAAATGGATTGGTACAGGATGCAGTATCCGGTAATTTTTCCGGCAATGAAGAAGGCAGGGAACAGATTGTATTTACAACCTGTCAGAAACGAGCATCAAAAAATCAATATTTCTATAAGACCTATACATACAAAAAGACAGGTAAATCTTTCTGGCAGTGTAACTCAACAGGATATCGTATTAGTAAGAAGGGGAATGCGTACACATCTTTATGTGCACCAGATATTGACTCAGACAGTACGATCGCAAGAATTAAAGACGTATCTTTAACATATACAGAGCCGGAAGTGCTTGCACTTCTTGAATCAACTCCATATTTTTCTGAGGTAGACGAGGGAGATATCGGCAATAGTGAAACAGCTTATGGTAAGGAGAATGGAGAGGGAACTTCTGTATCAACAGCAGAGGGACTTACCACGAATATCGTAGCTGGTTTTGAGTGGTCTGTTGATGATATCTGTGCCGGCTTTGTATGCGGTGCCGGCTTTGAGACGAGTGTAGAACAGGGATATACCTGGGAGACTGCTACGAGTACGACAAAGAAATTTTCCTTAAATTACTCCAATGATACGGGAGAAAATCAGGTTATTGTTTACAGAAGACCGGTTACAACATATCGGTATGAAATTAAAGGAACAAAAGATACGATGGTACTTGCGAGACAGGGTACTCTGCTGACAAGTATGCTTCCGGTGGATGAGTATAATGAGGCAGCTCAAAGCTATGAACTGGAAGAAATCGCAGATGGAACACTTGCCACACCGGGCAATCCATTCTCTTACCGTTCAAGTACAGCGGGTCTTAATAATGTGGCAGAAAGCAAAATAACTACCCAGTATGGAAAGGAAGGAACGGTAACACAGGAATTTTCAACAGAGACAGAACAGGAAAAGACATTTACCTATGACCTGAATGCTTCGTTTACTGCTTATGGACTTGTATTTGGAGTAAAAGCAGGCGGCGGTGCCGGTACAACTTATTCGGAATCGCAGTCTACGATTAATACAGAGGCGATTACAAAGACGGGTGCAGTTACAGGTAAACAGGTAGAAGGTTATGATTTTAACTGGAAATTTGCACATTGGACAACAAAGGTAAATGGTACAGAAATACCGGTTCTTGGTTATGTGCTTACGAATGTTATCGCACCTCCGTCTCCACCGGAAAATCTGGCAGTAGAGAGTGTAACATCTGATTCTGCAAAGATTACATGGGATGCAGGAGAAAGAGGAGCTGATGAATATCGTATTTATCAGATTTATTCTGATGGAAGTGATATTCAGATCGGAACAGTCGATGGAACAGAGAGTACATACGAAGTTACAGGATTAAAACCAGATACATCCTATACTTACGCGATTAAGGCTTATAAAGAAGGAAAGAAAGGGGATGCGATCTCTGGAGAATCTGTTTTCAGTGAGAAGCTTATCGTTACGACACTTCCGGAGAAGATGGGAACTGTCACGATCACTAATCCGGAAAATGCAAGTGTAAAGATTGGTGGAAGTGCTGTATTTAAGGCGGATCTATCCAGTACAGCTTCTGATTACAGAGCAACTAATTACAAATGGCAGCGAAGAGAAAAAGGTGGTAAATGGCAGACGATTGACGGAGCAAAATCCAGTAAGCTTACACTTAATGATCTTACAGAAGCAGATAATAATACAGAATATCGCTGTATTTTCCGCGTAAGTTACACAAGTGCCAGCTCTCTTATTGAATATTACAGTAAGGCAGCGACGCTTACAGTTGGTGAAACTGCAGTTGCCCCAGAACTTACGATAACCGGACATGATAATACGGGAAATGGAACACTTGCCAAACCGTATGCCGGCAAGTCCAATTATAATAAGAAGACAGGTACAACAACGCAAGAGATAAAGACAACAAAGAATATTACGATAGAAAAATCAGGTACGCAGCCAGAGTTAACAGTGTATACAGATGGAGACCAAACGGCTCCGAAGTATTACGGTGTTGGAAAAGATGAGAATGACAATATAGTATATTATCAGGTGGCTAAGACCGGCGATACGTACACTGCAGGTGATAAGATTACAGTTGCTGAAAAATATTCCTATACGAATCTAAACGGCGCTGCAGTTACGGATGTTCCGGCAGAATTTAACAGTGGAAAGGATTCTGTAACTGTAACGAAAAATGATGTTACTTATTATCTTCAGGCGAAGATTACCGGAAAACAGAGAGCAGGTATCAATACAGGAAGCAGTGGAGTTACATCAACAGACAGCCGTCTGGAATCTATGACAGGAATCACATATTACTGGAAGTCAAATAATGGATATTATACATATGATTCTTCTGCACCGAATACGCCTGGAAGTGCTGTGACTTTATCAGATGCCGATAAAAATGCATTATATGATGTTTACCACAAGGCAGATACGAAAGTTGTTGTTGGAAGAAATGAAACCTATACAGTAAGTGATACAAGTACAGTGAATGGAAAGCAGGAGACTACTTATGAAAATGAGAGTCAGTACGGATTTGCTCTTGTAACGATAAGTAGTGGCGAAACGACAACATATACAATCACTTCTATTCAGGAGGATGTAGAAGAAACTTACACAGTAGGAGATACAGAACTTGCTGGTTTTGATCCGGCGAAGCTTACGCTTGTGACAAAGCAGGTTATTAATACAGTAGAGACACCTGTATATACGACACAGGCTGGGGATAGCTTAACTCTTCGTGCAAAAGTAACAGAAAAGGACAACAGTAAGGCAGCGGCAGGTGCATCTGTAGAATTTAAGATTGTAAATACACAGACGAATGGAGTAGAGACAATCAGTGCAACGACAGATGCCAATGGTGCAGCATCCGCAAAATGGACAGCAGCTACGAGTGGTCTCTACAGCATTCAGGTAAATGTTCTTGCCAAATCCGGTTATACAGCATCGGCAACGAAGGCACAGTATTATAATGCAGGTGGAACGTACGAGACAAACACAACAGAATACCGTCTTGTATTATCCAGTGCAGGGAAGACTTTGACAGGAACCATGACCTATGGTGGAAGTGTTAGTTATGAGCTTCAGGAAAGAGCCATTACCGTTTCCTCAGATGCGGCAAAGGCACAGACTGTTGGGGAGTGGAAGAAGTCAGAAAAGACTAATCTTACTTATACGGTAGAAACAACAGAAAAAGACAGAAAGAAAGTGGATGAAGTTAAACAGCCATTATCAGTGGCAAGCTATAATTTCCGCGTTTATGATGGAGATACGATTGATCCACAGAAAGAACTTGCAGCGGCAGCTTTACAGGTAACAAAAGCAGCAGTAACAATTACACCGGAAATTAAAAATGGTGTAACCCCGTCTAGTGCTTCTGACATTACTTTAAAGGTGGAACCGGAAATTTCGGGAGTGAACCTTAATGATGTTCTTAATGTGAACTGTGGATATTTTACCGATAAAACAGCGACCGGTAAGTTTGATGTTATACTTTCCTACAAGACGGACAGCAATGGCGCGGTAACGGATAAAGTAAAAGCATTCCAGAATAATTACACAGCAGTATTTGAAAGTGCAAGCTTTACTGTAAAACCAGATAGTGCACAGGTGAAGTTTTCCTGTGGAGAAAATGGTACGATTGTTGGACGTTATGCGGATAACTGGTATCCGATGGCATCTGGAAGTAACCAGACCAAAGGAACGAGACTTCGTTTTGCAGTGGCACCAAACAGTGGCTATGGTGTAGCTAAGTGGATTATCAACGGAACGGATTACGCAGTAGATGCAAAGAATCTACCAGAGGGAATGCGTATTTCTGAAGACGGAAAGATCTTAGATGTAGCTTCATTTAATCCGGCATCACAGACCGCATCAACAAATCCAGGTCATACAAAAGATGGCGTTCTTACAGTAGAAGTGAGCTTCAAGAGTACCTCTCATGAGATTACTTACAGTGTAGATGGTAAAGGTGGGACCTTAACAGCCGTTAATGAAAATGATAAGAAGATTAATTCTGGAACTAAGATTACACAGGGAAGCAAGGTGACATTTACCGCAGAACCAGAAGAAGGATATATCGTATCTGGCTGGAAAGTAGATGGAAAGACTTACAAATGGCAGGACAAAGACGAGGATTATCTTGGAACAACATTAGTTCTTGAAGATATTTCCAAGGATGAAAATGTAATAGTAAGCTTTAAGAAGAGCACAGCTTCCTACAAAGTAATTACCAGTGTAGCAGATGAAGATGGAAAGACCGATACTTCTCTTGCGAAGGTAACAGCAATAAACGCAGAGACAAAAGAAGCGGTAACAGATCTTACTTCTATTAAAGAAGGAACAACACTTACCTTTACAGCATCTGTAGCAGATAAGACAAATCATATGGTAAAACTGTGGCAGACAAGTAAGGATGGTAAGACCTGGGAAGATGCAGCGTTAAGCGGCGGAAGTAATACATTTACCCTTTACAATATCAGTGGAAATCTGTATATTCGTCCGGTGATTACCATCGCCCAGAAATACAGCTTAAAGTATAAGGTTGTATTAGATGACGGCAAACCTAGTGAGACAATAGTAACAGATAAAAAGATTGCAGAACTCACAGCGACAAGCAATGGTCAGGAAATTGCAAGTGGGGAAAGTCATTCCGCATATATTCCGATAGAATTTGCCCTCACTTTAAACAATGATTACTATGTCACTGGCTGGAGTAAGAACGTGAAGGCAAGCGAAGATTTATCAGGAGCAAGCCTTGACGCACTTGACAGCAATACAGAAGTCGTTGTTACTATCAAAGAAAAACCGGTTGTGACAATACCATCCGGTATCTCGAATGGAACTCTTACAGTAATCTACAAAGATGCCGCTAACAAAGATATATCGGTATCAAATGGAGATCATGTTCCAAATGGTACACAGTTGCTTGTTACATTAACACCGGAAAAAGGCTATGTCGTTGATGAGGATGCGTTAGGTGCATCAGTAGAAACAGAATATACCGATGAAGATAAATCTGGAAACACAACAGACACGAAGTCTTACAAGGTAGAGAATGTAATAGCTAATGTAACCGTAAAAGGAGCATTTAAAGCACTTGGAACACATAAAGTAACTTATGAACCTGTAATTGCTTCAGGTGAGAGTGCAAACGGAACCTTAACCGCAAAGGCAGATAGAAAGCAGATGGACATTTACAAGATTGACAAGCTTACTACTGGCGAAAAGGTATATGAAGGAAGTACACTGACATTTACGGCAGCACCAGATCAGGATTATTCTGTTCAGGAATGGCGCGTTAACGGTAAGGTCTTGAAAGAAGATGGAATCAAAGTTACAGATTCCACATTAACGATTGCAAATGTCGAAAAAGACTATACAGTAACCGTACAGTTTAAGAAGTCAGGAAGTGACACAACAATCGCTGCCGGAGCAAACGGAAAGATTGTCAGTGCAGTAGCAGGAAAGGTAGATCAGATTGCCAATATTGAAACTGGATTTGTCCTTGCTTCCGGAGCAACGGTAGATATTACAGCACAGCCGGATACCGGATATAAGGTAGGCTGCTGGAAAGTAAATGGAAAGGTTGTTGATGGACAGACAGGCAATACGTATACTTACACAGCTGATGAGAACGGCACAGGAGCCGCAATCACCGTACAGTTCGTACAGATTGATTATGCAGTAAGCTGGAGCGCAGTAAACGGTACAGTGAAAGCAGAGGATACATCAGGTACAGAATATGAAGGCAATAAAGCCGATATACGTGGCGGAAGTAAGGTGACATTTAGTGCAACACCAAAAGAAGCTTATAAAGTAAGCTGCTGGAAAGTAAATGGAAAGGTTGTAGACGGAGAAAATGCAAATACATTTACATTTACTGTTCCAAGTGGTGCAAAAGAGACACCAGAAGTTGCTTCTTATAAAGTAGAGGCAGTTTGTGAGAAAGACCAGTTTACATTAACTTATGCACAGCCTTCTAATGGAACGCTCACAGCAAGGGGAGCGGCAGGCGAAGTTGCAAGTGGCGATAAAGTAAATGGCGATGAAAAATATACATTTACTGTGAAACCGGATGCAGACTATATCGTTGAAAGCTGGAAAGTAGACGGTCAGGTAATTGACAGCCACAGCACTTCCTATGAAGTGACAGTAAAGAAGAATACAGAAGTTTCTGTACGGCTTGTTCCTGCGTCTTATAAAGTAACTTATAAAGTAAACAATGAGCAGGGTAAACTTCTTGTTGGTAAAGATACAGAGGAAAAGACCGATGGAGAAATTTCAGCAGCATATGGAACAAGTATCAAGTTTACTGCAGTATCCAATAAATTCTGTCATATCAAAGGCTGGAAGCTTGATGGAACAGAAGTCACAGATACGACAGAGGGAATAAGCATAAGTGCAGATGGTTCTGAACTGACTCTTTCCGAAGTTAAGAAAGAGCATAGTGTAGAAGCAATATTTGATGCAGCTACAATGTATGAAGTTTCTTACGAAGTTGATGAAACAAGTGAAGGTGTTGCTTCTAATGCAGGAACTCTTAATGCGAAAGCTGGCAACACAGACCTTAAGCTTAAAAAAGATCAGACAACCACAGTAGAAGGTGGAAAAACTCTTACATTTACGGCAGTTCCAGTGAGTGCAGACTTTATGGTAGCAGGCTGGTATGTGAATGGTAAGAAAGTAGAAAATGAACTTTCCAATACGTGTGTCATTGAAAAACTCGACAAGAAAGTACATGTAACTGTACAGTTTACACAGTATAAAGGATACGCACTTCCAGTCAGTGGTGAAGGCTATGCACTTTCTGAGATGAAGAGAACACCAGATGATACAACACCAGACACGGAAATCCGTGAAAATGGAACGCTTTCCTTCAAGGTAGCACCAGATACAGATAATAAATATATCCGTATTGATAAGCTGGTTATTAACGGATATGACTGCCTGGCTGATAAGCTTTCAGAAGGAAAAGAACAGCCAGAGAACTGTACCTTAGTAGAAGTACAAAAGAATGAGGATGGAAGTTATGTGATAACCGTTTCAGGAATCACAGGAGAAATCCAGACAGATATTACTGCCCACAAACATACCTTAAAGAAGGTGGATAAGGTAAATCCAACCTGTACAAAAGCAGGAAATAAGGAATACTGGATCTGTGAGGATGAAAATTGCAAGGAAATGTTCTTAGAAGAAGCAGCTATGAAGGCGGTACAGTGGAAAGATATTTTACTTCCGGCAACAGGTCACAACTATCAGAATGGTATTTGCAAGAACTGTGGAGCTAAAGATCCGACATATGTAGATATTCATCCAGGAACGCCAAAAGTAAAAGCAAAAGCGAAAGGTGATCGAAAGATTAAACTTAGCTGGAGCAAGGCAAAAGATGCACAGGGCTACATAGTATATCGCTATAATGCAAAGACAAGGAAATATGCTGTGATTGCTAATACAAAGAAGACTGCCTATACAGATAAGAAGCGTACGCCGGGAACGGTATACAGATATCTTGTAAAAGCATATGGTGTATCTTTGAATAAAAAAGTAATTTATGGACAGGTATCTAATTGTGCATCTGCTGTTACAAAGCCGCAGACTCCAAAGATTACATCTGTAAAGAAAGATGGAACGACAAAGGCAGCAATTCAGCTTAAAACAGAACGTAATGTTAAAGGATATCAACTCTATGAGTACATGTGGCAGACGAAGAAGTTTAAACTTGTTGGAAAGATTGAGGGTAAAAAATATTATAAGTATGACAGTAAAAAGAAGAAATTTACCCGCGATAGAAAGTCTAAAGTTGTACAAAATGCAAAGAAAAAGACAATTTCTGTAAAGATTACAACAAACAATGTAAACTTTAAACGTTACAGAAGATATCGTTTCAAAGTACGTTCTTATGTAAAGTATAATGGCAAGCAAATTTTCAGTAAGCTTTCTAAACAAAAGATTGTAACTCGTTAAACAGGAAATATGATCTGTGTTTAAACTAAAAGAGACTTCCCGGAAGGTTCGGATGCCTCCTCCTTCCGGGAAGTCCTTTTTGTCTTTACAAATAGATAAATATGTGGTTTGTGAGAAGCATATTCTTTCTTGACTGCATGGCAAAATCAGCCTATTATAAGAGTTAGAAAAGGCAGATATCTTTTTAATTTTTTTATAAATATATCTGCAGGTGTTGGAGGAAAATGTAGTATGGAAGGCAAAAGACTGACAAGTTATGCGATGGAAGAATTAGAATGTCCAAAGTGCGGGCATAAGCATTCCCTTAAAAAGTATAAGGTTATTAATGTAACAGAGAAGGCAAAATTAAAAGAAGAAATTATGAAGAACAGGCTGTACCAGTTTAGCTGTGAAGAATGTGAGTATATGGCACCGCTTACATATGACAGTTTATATGTGGATAGCCAAAGAAATATTATGATTTACATGGCACCGGTCATGAATGCAGAGATTAAAGCAGAGATTGCGGAGCTTGAACAGGAAAAGGGTATAGATAAACGTCTTGTAGATAATATTAATGATTTAAAAGAAAAGATTATGATTGCCGATAATCATTTAGATGATCGTGTGATTGAGATTATCAAAATCATGTATATTGACCAGATGAAAAAGGAAATGGAAGACGACACACTTTTGAATATTCTTTTTGATTATAATAGAGATAACTATTGTTTTTTAGTCTTTTTCCAGAAAAAAGGAATAGGGAAGATTCCGCTGACAAGAGAGTTTTACCGTCAGGTGGAGGACAAGTACAAAGATGCAATTAAAGAACATTCTATGGACAGCTTTATGAAAGTAGATATGGAATGGGCAGGAAAGATTCTTTTTAAAAACCACAATAAATTTAATTAAAAACAATTGATTAAAAAGAAGTAAAAAGTTCTTGCACTCTACATACTGTTATGGTATAATAAGAACGCTGTTTGAAATAAGATAACTATTGAATATAATTAATTAATGAAACATATATTGGAAGAGGTGAATAAGATGCGCGAGGGAATCCATCCAAATTACTATCAGGCAAAGGTTGTATGTAACTGCGGTAACGAATTCGTTACAGGTTCTACTAAAGAAGACATCCATGTAGAAATTTGTTCTAAATGTCATTCATTCTACACAGGACAGCAGAAAGCTGCTAAGGCTCGTGGACGTATTGACAAGTTCAATCGTAAATATGGCATGAATCAGAATTAATAACCGTAAGGTTTTAAATTAGGCGGCGGTGCAATGTATCACAGAGAATGTTGTGATGTTGTACCGTCGCCTAATTTTGGTTATACCAGATGTGAGATGACACACATCTTGCAGCAAGAATGCGAGGCATTCTTGAAAGGAGGTGCTCTTTGAAAAAGACAAGTATTGGAGGACAGGCAGTAATGGAAGGGGTCATGATGAAGAATCTTGACCGTTATGCAGTTGCTGTTCGGAAACCAGATCATGAAATAGAAGTAATGACGGACGAGTATAAAAGCCTGGGAAGTCGTTATGCGGTTCTTGGCTTACCAATCATACGTGGAGTTGTTAACTTTGGAGAGTCTTTATATATCGGATTAAAAACATTATCCTATTCTTCTTCTTTTTATGAGGAAGAGGATTATGAGCCGGGAAAAGTGGAACAGTTTTTTACAAAAATTTTTGGAGATAAGTTAGAAAGCGTTCTGATGGGAATCACAATGGTCATTTCTGTTATATTGGCGCTTGGAATTTTTATGGTACTTCCATTTTTCCTTACGAATCTGATGAAAGGATTTCTGCCATCTTACAGTATACGTACCCTGATTGAAGGAATCATACGTGTGGCATTATTTCTTATATATATATGGCTCATATCTAAAATGGAAGATATAAAGCGGGTGTTCATGTATCATGGTGCAGAACATAAGACGATTAACTGTCTGGAACACGGTGAAGATCTGACACCGGAAAATATTAAAAAGTATTCGAGGCTTCATAAGCGTTGTGGAACCAGTTTTCTGCTTATTGTTATGATTGTCAGCATTGTCGTATTTATGTTTATTCGTGTGGACAGCTTAGTATGGAAGTTTGTGCTGAGAATCCTTCTCGTTCCGGTTGTGGCAGGTATTTCTTATGAATTTATTCGTCTGGCAGGAAGAAGCGATTCGAAGATTGTGAATACGTTAAGTAAACCAGGATTGTACTTGCAGTATTTTACAACAAGAGAGCCAGATGAGGAAATGATGGAAGTTGCAATTAAGGCAGTAGAAGGCGTTTTTGACTGGAGAGAGTATCTTCGGGCAATGCATAACGGCGAACTGGAGGATTAGCTATGACAATCCGGGAAGTTTTAATAAATATACGAGAACGACTGCAAAATGCAGGGATTGAAGATTTTGAATATGAAAGCTGGGCATTTCTTGACTGGAAACTTCATATCGACAGAGCTGAATTTTATATGAACCCGAATGGGGAGGTAAAGGAAGAACTTTTAGCAGAGTTAGAAAGTGTTCTGAAACAAAGAGAGCAGCGAGTGCCTTTGCAGTATCTTATGGGTGAATGCGAATTTATGGGATATGATTTCTATGTGGATGAACGAGTGCTGATTCCGAGACAGGATACGGAATGTCTGGTGGAACTGGCGGTGGAAGATATTCGGAATAGAAAGACACAGAACCGATGTGAGTCTAATAATACAGCAGATCAGAAAAATGAACAGAAAGTCAAAGTGCTGGATTTATGCACTGGAAGCGGCTGTATCGGCATTTCTGTAGCAAAGCTTTGCCCGGATACCGAAGTGACTCTTGCAGATATTTCTGAGGGGGCGTTATCTGTAGCAAAAAAGAATGCACAGAACCTGGATGCAGGTGTTACCTTAATCAAAGGCAATCTTTTCGAAAATATCGAAGGCAGATTCGATTACATTTTATCGAATCCACCGTATATCCCATCAGAAGTAATCGAAGGCTTGATGCCAGAAGTAAAAGAACACGAACCGCGACTCGCCCTTGATGGCGAAGCAGATGGTCTTAGCTTTTACCGAGAAATTATAAATGAGGCGCCTGATTACCTGAATCCAGATGGACGAATTTATTTTGAAATCGGGGCAGAACAGGGAGAAGACTTAACCCATCTTATGAACGAGAGAGGATTTTCCGAAGTAAAAGTGCATAAAGATCTTGCAGGACTTGACCGAATCGTGACGGGCATATATAGTAGGAAGTAATTGCTATAATAATCTGATTTAAAATAGATATGCAGTTTGGGTAACAGTGAAATATGATAAAAGATATAACTATTTAAGAACACATAAAAATAAAATCTGGATAGTCATTTAAAGTTTAAGAAAATGTAAATCTGGAACATAGATGGTTATCAAGGTATAAGAAGGCACAGCAATAAACTTGAATGGTTATGAATAAAAGTTATAGTTATAAAAGCGCAAGAAAACAGGAGGAATAAAGATGTTTGATAAATTAGAGGATCTTGTAAAACGTCTCGATGAGGTTATGCAGGAACTTAGTGAACCAGATGTAGTTAGCGACCAGAATCGATTCCGCAATCTGATGAAAGAGCAAAATGAGCTGGCTCCTATCGTAGAAAAATATAAAGAATATAAAGAAGCAAAACAGACAATCGAAGACAGTGTAGAGATGCTTGAGGAAGAACACGATGAGGAAATGCGTGAGCTTCTGAAAGAGGAATTATCTGAAGCAAAGAAGAATGTAGAGCAGTATGAAGAGGAATTAAAGGTTCTCCTTCTTCCAAAAGACCCTAACGATGATAAGAACGTTATCGTTGAGATTCGTGCCGGTGCCGGTGGGGATGAGGCTGCATTATTTGCTGCTGAGATTTATCGTATGTACAAAAACTATGCCGAATCTAAACGTTGGAAAACAGAGTTCATTGATGTGAATGAGAACGGTATCGGAGGATTCAAAGAAGTTTCCTTTATGATTAATGGACAGGGCGCGTATTCCCGCCTGAAGTACGAGAGTGGAGTTCACCGTGTACAGCGTATCCCTGCAACAGAGTCCGGCGGACGTATCCATACTTCTACAATCACAGTAGCAATCATGCCAGAAGCAGAAGAAGTAGATGTACAGCTTGATATGAACGATTGCCGATTCGATGTATTCCGTGCTTCAGGAAATGGCGGTCAGTGTGTAAATACAACCGACTCCGCTGTTCGATTAACACATATCCCAACAGGTATCGTTATTTCCTGTCAGGATGAGAAATCACAGCTTAAGAACAAAGATAAGGCAATTAAAGTACTTCGTGCCCGTCTGTATGATTTAGAGCAGTCTAAAGCACATGATGCAGAGGCAGAACTTCGTAAGAGCCAGATTGGTACTGGTGACCGTGCAGAGAAGATTCGTACTTACAACTTCCCACAGGGACGTGTAACAGACCACAGAATCAAGTTAACCCTCCATCGTCTCGATGACATTTTAAATGGTGACCTCGATGAAATTATCGACAGCTTAACAGCAGCAGATCAGGCAGCAAAATTAAGCAAATTACAGGAAATGGAGCGTTAAAAATTATGCAGGAGTGGAAGAAAAATATCAGACAGGTTGTTCCTTATGTACCAGGTGAACAGCCAAAAAAAGCAAATGTAATAAAGTTAAATACCAATGAGAATCCTTATCCGCCTTCACCGAAGGTAAAAGAACAGTGTGCAAAAATCTGTGCTGAAACAGAAGAACTGCGTCTTTATCCAGATCCGACAGCTGGAATGTTAGTAGAGGCAATCGCAAAATATAAGGGATTAGACAGCAGTCAGGTCTTTGTCGGAGTTGGCTCCGATGATGTACTCGCCATGGCTTTTCTTACATTTTTTAATAGCGAAAGGCCGATATTTTTCCCGGATATCACTTACTCATTCTATGATGTTTGGGCTGATTTATTCAAGATTCCATATGATAAAAAGCCATTAGATGAGAACTTTATGATTAAAAAAGATGACTACTACTGGAAAAACGGTGGAGTCGTATTCCCGAATCCAAACGCACCGACAGGTGTGTTAATGCCACTTGATGAGATTGAGGACATTATCTCTCATAATCAGGATGTTATTGTTATCGTTGATGAAGCCTATGTAGACTTTGGAGGACACAGCGCACAGGAACTTCTCTCCAAATACGAGAATCTCTTAGTTGTGCAGACATTTTCCAAGTCCCGTTCCATGGCAGGAATGCGTATCGGTTACGCAATGGGTTCTGCAGAATTAATCAAGGCTTTAAATGATGTGAAATATTCCTTCAACTCCTACACAATGAACCGCACGTCCATCCTTCTTGGAACTGCATCCATCGAGGATGATGTGTATTTTAAAGAAACTGTAGAAAAAATTGTAAACACAAGAGAATGGTTCAAAGCAGAGATGAAAAAACTCGGCTTCACCTTCCCGGATTCCAAGGCAAACTTCCTTTTCGCTTCCCATCCGAAAGTACCTGCAAAGGAAATCTTTGAAGCAGCCAGAGAAAAAGATATTTATGTGCGTTACTTTGATAAGCCTCGCATTAATAACTATCTGCGAATCACAATCGGAACAGATGAGGAAATGGAAAAGTTCTTAAAATTCTTAACATCTTTTCTGAAAATCCAGAAATAAACATGGTATTATGATGAAATATATTGTAAAATATAAGTATTACAATATAAGACAATACAGGGAGGATTACTATGAAAAAGATTCTGTTTGCAGCTTCTGAATGCGTACCTTTTATGAAAACAGGCGGACTCGCAGACGTAGTAGGAGCATTACCAAAGGAATTTGACAAAAATGAGTGGGATGTACGTGTTGTAATGCCAAATTACCGCGGAATCCCAGAAGAGTACCGGAACAATTTTGAGTATGTTACTCATTTTTATATGGGAGTAGGGCCATACATTCCAAACGTATATGTGGGCATTATGAAGTACGTTTACAATGGCATTACTTATTACTTTGTTGATAACTTAGATTACTTTGGAGCAATGGAGCCATATTCCGATACAAGAACTGACGTAGAAAAATTTACTTTCTTCTGTAAAGCAGTTCTTTCTATCCTTCCAGTTATTGATTTCCGCCCAGATTTGATTCACTGTCATGACTGGCAGACAGGATTAATCCCGGTTTACTTAAAGACAGAATTTGCGGCAAACCCATTCTTCTGGGGTATTAAGACAATGATGACAATTCATAATCTTCGTTTCCAGGGTGTATGGGATATCAATACAATGAAAGGTTTAAGCGGACTTCCAGATTATCTCTTTACACCAGATAAGTTAGAGTTCAAAAAAGATGCGAACATGCTCAAAGGTGGAATCGTTTATTCCGACTTTGTCACAACCGTAAGTAACACTTATGCACAGGAGATTCAGACAGCATACTATGGCGAAGGATTAGACGGATTGTTAAGTGCGCGTAACCAGAGCCTTTTTGGCATTGTAAATGGTGTCGATTACTCCTTATATGATCCGTCAAATGATGTAAAGCTCTATCGTAACTATTCAGAATATAACCATCGGGAGGGAAAGGCTGCGAATAAAGCAGAACTCCAGAAACAGCTTGGCCTTGAAGTGAATCCGAACAAATACATGATCGGACTCATTTCCCGTCTGACAGACCAGAAAGGTCTCGATCTTGTACGCTACGCAATGGATCGTCTCATTGATGATAATACACAGATTGTCGTAATCGGAACCGGTGATCCTTCATACGAGGAAATGTTCCGTTACTATGCATGGTGTAACTCTGATAAAGTTTCTGCTAACATCCTCTATTCCGATGATTTAGCACATAAACTGTATGCGGCAGCAGATGCTTTCTTAATGCCATCCTTATTCGAACCATGCGGATTAACACAGATTATCGCTTTTCATTACGGAACGATTCCAATTGTCCGCGAGACAGGTGGATTAAAAGATACCGTTATACCTCTGAATGAATTCGAGGATACCGGAGACGGATTCTCCTTCAGCAACTACAATGGAGATGAACTCATCAATACAGTAAACTACAGTAAGTACATTTACTTTGAACAGCCAGAAATTTGGGATCATATGATAACGAGAGCGATGGAAAAAGATCTTTCATGGGGAGTTTCGAAGAGACGGTATGAGGAACTGTATAATACGCTGATTGGACGATAGATAAACAGACGCCGCTGGTAAAAAGAAGTAGTAGTAGGATTGCCAGAAGAACTTGCGAGAAGACCCCTAAAAAATTTATTGATTTTATTCCGTTGTGCTAAACGCTCCATTTTGCCCAATAAAACAGAAACTTCGGAAA
>ENA-OOXF01000915-OOXF01000915.1-human-gut-metagenome-genome-assembly--contig:-NODE-915-length-21195-cov-2.812488_pt1 | contig 21195 bp, 19 predicted proteins | sample MGYA00241586_ERZ501341 | MGnify/ENA primary metagenome ERZ501341 (study PRJEB25962, sample SAMEA2042985) | human gut metagenome | biome: human gut; feature: human-associated habitat; material: faeces... | reverse complement strand
GCACCAGCGCCCGGCACAGGGCAACACGCTGCTTCTGGCCGCCGCTCAATTCATGCGTCTTTTTATTTTCATAGCCCTCCAGATGCAGAATTTCCATAGCCATACGCGCACGCTTTTCCATTTCAGCCTGCGGCAGCTTTTGCAGCTGCAGGCCAAAGGTGATGTTGTCCCAAACGCTCAGATGCGGGAACAGTGCATAGCTTTGGAAGACCATAGCAATATTGCGCTCACCGGGAGCGATATCGTTAACCACGCGGCCGTCCATATACAGCTCGCCCTTGGTGATTTCCTCAAAGCCGGCAATCATACGCAGAGTAGTTGTCTTACCGCAGCCGGAGGGACCAAGCAAAATCAGACGCTCACCCTTTTGTATCTCCAGATTCAAATCATTGATTACGACATTATTGCCGTAAGCCTTTTGTACATGCGAAAATATGATGCTGTAATCGTTTTGTAAGTTATCCATCTTCTTATCCTTTCACGCCCGATTGCATAAATGTGTTGATAATAAATTTCTGGCAGAAGCCGTAAAGCACTAACGGAAGCAAGCTAGTCAAGGTTGCTACAGCCATGGCGATGCCCCATTCACTGCCGCCCTCGGCACTGATAAACATCTGCAAAGCCAACGGCAGTGTTAGATTTGCCTTATCCTGCAAAATCAGCAGCGGCCAGAAATATTCGTTCCAGCTGTTGATGAAGAATAAAATCGAAATAGCCAGTACCGAGGGCTTAATCAAAGGCATAATAACCTTGAACAGTACCTGATGCGGTTTGGCACCGTCCAGAATTGCTGCTTCCAGCAAAGGCTTGGGAATACCACGCATGGTCTGACGCATCAGGAAAATACCCATGCCGTCTACAAGACCGGGAAGCATAACGCCGTAGGGAGTATCCAAAAGGCCCAGCTTAGACATCATCAAATAGTTTGGCATAATCAAAACGGTAATGGGGATGAAGAACGTCAGCAGCATACCGTTGAAAACTGTTTCCTTATATTTGAAGTTGTAATACACAAAGGCAAAGGCTGCCAGTACACTTGTCGCAGCCTTGCTGGCTGTGACCACAATCGCAATGTAAAACGTATTCCAGATATAGGTCAGCAGCGGAAAGTTATGTAAAACCGTAGTATAGTTGTCAAAGGTCGGTGGGAACGGCAAAGGATTCAATGTAGATTCAAAAACCTGATTCAAATCCTTCAGCGAGGTAGAAAGCATAAACACTATCGGCCACAGCATCAGGAAAACTGCGATAAGCAAAAACGCATGCCAATACCATTCATTCTGCAGCTTAGTTTTCATAGTACACCTTCTTTTCCAGATATTTATTCTTCACGAAGAGGAAGATGAGATAGCAGACCATTGTGATAACCGCATAGGCTGCACTAGTGCCTGCTTTAAAGAAGGTAAAGGCATATTGATAAATAATATACACAAGGTTACTGCTTCCCTGGTCAGGACCACCCTGCGTCAGCATATTTACCGGTACCAGAACATACTGCAGGCCAAATACCACTGTTATCGTAAAGACGTAAATTGCGGTAGAGGAGGTCATCGGCAAAATAATTTTTTTGAAGATAACCCAGTTGGAAGCATTCTCCAGCTTGGCAGCTTCAATCATCTCCTTGGGAACTGCAACCATGGCAGCCAACATAACGATAAGATTATAGCCAAAAACCTTCCAGCCGATAATCGTACAAATGGCGAAAATAACCAGATAGTTTTCCTTGAACCAACGCGGCGAAGCGATATCAAACTGGCTGAGAACAATGTTAATCGGACCGGCCAGCGGATTGTAAATCCACAGGAACAAAATACTTGCTACCGCCAGTGATAACGTTGACGGCAGAAACAGCGCGCTACGGTAGAAGGCTGTCCACCGATGCACTAAATGTCCCAGGATAAACGAATAAAAATAAGGCAGAACGAAATTAAGCACCAGCATAATTGCCACAAACAATATGGTGTTGATTAAAATTTTTATCAGCTCAGCAGAGCTGAAAATAGTGATGAAGTTTTCCAGCCCCACAAATTTTTGATTAGGGCTGATCATATTCCAGGAAAAAACACTCAGATAAATATTCTGCAGCAGCGGCCAGTAATAAAATACCAGAAAAAGTACGGCAGCAGGCAGCAGATAAAGCAGTGCTTCCTTGTTGTTCTTACTCATAGCAACCTCCTTTGCGCTATTAGCAAAATAAGCTGCCGCAACTGCGACAGCTTATTTATCAGACTAATTACAGCAGCTTGTTAATTTTTTCTGCAGTTTGATGTAAAGCATCCTTTGCACTCATTTTGCCGCTCAGGATGATATCACGGGCATCAATCACCAGTTGTTCAGCCTGCAGGCCATTAGCACCCGGGAAGCTTGCCCATTTGGTAACCTTAGTCATTTCCTGCAGAGCCATTTTAATGTTGGGGTTCTCATCAGCAAGCTTTTTGAAGCCCTTTGGATCGTCGGCTACGCCCTTACGAGGAGGCAGGTAACCGGTACCGGTGCTCCATTTAGCAAGTGCTTCCGGAGATTCCAGATATTTGATGAACTCGATAGCAGCCTTTTGCTTTTCAGCATCCTTGGAGAATACCATCAGGAAGTTGCCGCCTGCAGGAATCTTGGTCGGTTTGTTGCCGAAAGCAGGGAACGGAGAAGCCATAACCTTGAACTTAGCGCCCTTTTCGAAGTTGGCACGTTTACCGATGGTGGTGCAAACCATGCCCAGCTTACCACTCAGATAAGCCTGGAAGCCTTCTTCGTTGGTAGCATGCAGACCGCTGCCGTTTTTAACCATATCAGCTACAACCTGATAAGCTGCAGCAGATTCCGGAGTATCAAAACCGGCTTTAACCTTGCCGTCAACCTTGGTCAGCATTTGGCCGCCGTTGGATTCAATCAGAGCCTGTTGAGTCCAGTTGTCGGCATATTCCTGCATGAAGAAGCCCATGTTGCCGGTTTTATCTTTAATTTGTTTAGCTGCTTTGCTAACCTCTTCCCAAGTTTTAGGCGGGTTTTGCGGATCAAGTCCGGCTTTTTCAAAAATTTCCGGATTGTAGAAGAGTACCGGAACGCTTACGGAATACGGCAGACCGATTTGCTTGCCGTCTTCAGTTTGTGCCAGCTGCAGTACGTTCGGCAGATAATTGTCTTTCATGAAGTTTTCATCGCCGGCAGCTTTAAATGCTTCGTTCAAATCGGTGTATTTAAAGTTTTCAGCAGCGTAGTTCAGGAAAGAATAACCCATTTGTACTACATCAGGATTCTTGCCGGAAGCCATAGCAGCCTGCAGGTTTTGTGTCAAGCCTTTGTACATATCCGGGTTATATTTTTCTACTACTTCAATGTTCGGGTGAGTTTTGTTGAAGTCAGCAACCAGTTCCTTTACGGTTGCGCCGCCAAAGCTCTCAGCAGCAACATGCCAATATTCAATCTGTACCTTCTTGCCGGTGTCAGCACTTTTCTTATCACTTCCGCAGCCAACAAGTGCAGTAGTTGCCAGCAGCGAAATCATTGCTGCTGCCAAAACTTTTTTCAGTTTCATTTCCATTCCTCCGTTTACTGATATTCCACAAAAATTATTGTTGTCATCTATACAACGTGCTTTTATTGTAACGGATGAATGTAAAATCCAAAGTAAGCTTGCGGTTAAATCTGTGTTAAAAAGGTTACAGAAATGAGAAAAATACCCTTGTGCTTACTCTAGCGCCAAGCAATTCAACTTATTGAAATCACAGTACTGCTTAATAAGCATAAAAGCTTTGACCATCATAAAACTTTATAAACGTCCCGCGTTTCGACAGAAGCTTTTATCATCCTCACCAATATCCGCATACACTTCTCTTTATACAAAGCTCTGCATTTACAATAACTTTAGTTTTTAAAGTTATTCTTTTATACATTGTTGCATTTGCAGTTGACAAGAAGAATTTTCGCTTTGTAAAATAAATTTAAGAGGAGTATTTTTCTTTTTATTGCTTTGACGGAGGTGAAGCCATGTTACGAAAATTATCAGCCGTTTTTTTACTCATACTGACCTCACTTGGATTTATAGCAGGCAATGTCAACGCCGCTAATGAGCAAGCAAAGCAAGAGGTTGTTTTCGCTGACGCCGGCTGGGACAGTGTCAAATTTCACAACGCCGTTGCCGGTTTTATCGGTACTCACGCCTATAACATCACTCCTAAAATTATCAGCGGCTCCACCCCTATAATCCAGACGGCACTGCTCCGTGGCGATGTAGATGTGCATATGGAGCTGTGGACCGATAACGTGCCTACCTTTGAAGCTGACATGAAAACCGGCAAGCTGCTCAACCTTGGCATCAACTTTGATGATGATAAGCAGGGCCTTTATGTTCCCCGCTATCTTATTGAGGGTGACGCCAGCCGTGGCATCAAAGCACTCGCTCCGGATTTGAAAACCGTCAAAGACCTGGCACTCTACGCACATCTTTTCAAGGATCCCGAAGATCCAACAAAGGGACGTCTTTACGGTGCTATTCCCGGCTGGAGCATTGATAAGATACTTTATTTGAAATATGAAGCCTACGGCTTAAACAAAAATTACGTCTACTTCCGTTCCGGCAGCGAGCCGGCGCTGAACAGCGCCTTCCTCGCCGCCTACACTAAGGGAGAACCGATTGTAGGCTACAACTACGAGCCGACCTGGCTCACCGGCAAGCTGGACCTCGTTCTGCTGCAGGACGAGCCCTACAATGAAGTCGGCTTTCAACGCGGCCTGACGGAAGCACGCTCCGTTCCCGTCTGCATCGTTGCCAACAAACAGCTGCAAAGCAAATCACCGGAATTTGTTGCCTTCCTGCAAAAATATCACACCACCAGTGCACTCACCGCAGAAGCACTGGCGCACATTGCAGATACCAAATGCACCTATGACGAGGCTGCCATTTGGTTCATGCAGCGCCACCCCGAGCTGCTCGCACAGTGGCTGCCCGATGACAAACTGCAAAGCATCAACAAAGCACTCAAAGGCGATAATGCTGCTGCAGCCAACTGGCTTCTTAGCTTTCCCGAAGAAGTTCAGGTGGACTGGACTAAGCCCATCGACAATTTCGTCAACTACATCAACACCACCTACGCCAGCTTCTTCAATAAGGTGAAGGATATTCTTACCTGGTGCATTCTTTCTATCGAACGATTGCTGAACTTTATTCCCTGGTGGCTGACTATCATCGCTATTGCTGCCTTGGGCAAGGTGCTCACAGGCAAGCTGTCACGCGGTATTATCTACGGGATAGGACTTTTCGCCATCGGTGCCTTCGGCTATTGGAGCATGATGAACGAAACCCTGGCAGTAGTTATTTCCTCGGTTATCATCTCGCTGCTTTTAGGCCTGCCCATCGGCATTCTTGTTTCCACAAGCAAACTGGCAAACCGACTGCTGCGTCCTTTGCTTGACGCAATGCAGACCATGCCGACCTTTGTTTATATGATTCCCGCAGTTATGCTGCTCGGTCCCGGCAAAGTGCCTGCAGTTCTTGCTACGGTAGTTTATGCCGTTGTGCCTGTAATCCGCTTAACCAGCCACGGTATTCAGCAGGTTGACCCCAACGTTGTCGAAGCCTCCGCTGCCTTCGGCGCTTCGCGTTGGCAAACACTGTTCAAGGTGCAGATTCCGCAGGCCATGCCCACGATTATGACAGGCATCAATCAAACTATGATGATGGCCGTAGCGATGGTTGTAACCTGCGCCATGATTGGTGCCAACGGGCTAGGAATGGAGGTGCTGATTGCCATTAACCGAACAGAATCCGGTCGCGGACTTATCGCCGGTATTTCTATCGTTATTATTGCAATTATCATCGACCGCCTGACGCAAAGCTTGGCAGATAAGAAAAAGGAGGGAAAATAAATGACTGTACCTGTATTGCAGGTAAAAAACCTGTACAAGCTGTTTATTCCTCTGGAGCATTCGCAAAACGAAAAAAAGGCTATGGCCATGCTGGAGCAGGGTGCTTCCCGCACCGAGGTGCAGGAAGCTACCGGTATTACCGCAGGTCTTATTGATATAAACTTTACAGTCAACAAGGGCGAGGTATTTGTTCTCATCGGTCTTTCAGGCAGCGGCAAATCAACGCTTATCCGTTGCCTGAATATGCTGAACCCGCCAACCTCAGGCACCGTTTACCTTGAAGGTGATAATATTACCAATTTCAGCAATAAGCAGCTGCAAGAGCTGCGCCGCACTAAGGTAGCTATGGTTTTTCAGAATTTCGGGCTTATCAGCAACCGTAATGTTTTGGAGAATGCCTACTACGGTTTGGAGATTCGTGGCGTACCGCTGAAGGAACGTACCGAAAAGGCTATGCAGATGTTGGAAATGGTTGGCCTGCAAGGCTGGGAAAAAACGCGTATCAGCGCTCTTTCCGGCGGCATGAAGCAACGCGTAGGCATCGCCCGCGCACTTGCTAACGATCCCGATATCCTGCTGATGGACGAAGCCTTTTCCGCCCTCGATCCCTTGGTACGCAACGATTTACAGTTTGAGCTGCTGCGTATTCAGGAAAAGACCGGCAAAACCATTGTTTTTATCACCCACGATATCAACGAAGCCTTCCGTCTGGGAACACACGTCGGCATTTTGCGCGACGGCCGCATGGTGCAGATTGGTACGCCGGAGGAAATGATTACCAATCCCGCAGATGACTATGTGCGCAGCTTTATTAACAATGCCGATTCCAGTAAAATTTTTACTGTGCGCAACGTTATGAGCACGCAGACATGTATAGTACGCAATATCGATGGTGCTGCCGTTGCTCTGCGCAATATGAAAAACAGTGGCGTATCCAGTGCCTACGTAGTTGATGAGCATCTGCGTTTTATCGGTATTATCACATTGGACAGCGCTATGCAGGTGCTTTCCGGTTATACAACCTTTGAGAAAAGTATTCTGCGCAATGTGCCTGTGATAGATAATCTTGATGCACCCGTAGCAGATATTATGCCGCTTTCGGCAAGCACACCCTTCCCTCTGCCTGTAATTGACGAGAACAAACTATTTTGCGGTATTGTCACCAAGGCTTCCGTTATATCCTCCTTTGTCACCAACTGAACTCTCATCCTCCCGCAAACAGCAAAAAAGCTGATGCTCCGGCAGTTCCCTGCCTTAGCATCAGCTTTTTACTTGCATTTATTATTCAACATGTACAACGTTAGTTGCCTGTTCGCCACGGTCACCCTGGATAACGTCAAATTCTACGTTCCAGCCTTCTTCTAAGGTTTTAAAGCCTTCGCTTTTAATACCGGAGAAGTGAACGAACAAATCCTTGCCGCCTTCTCTTTGGATAAAACCATAGCCTTTTTCTGCATTAAACCATTTAACTTTGCCTGTCATCTGTAGGCCTCCCTAATTACTATTTGAGCCTCTAAAACTCACTTAGCTTATTATAGCCTATATGTACAGGAAAAGCAAATATTTGTCTGAATCTTTATAATTTTATTCTGCAATGCGAGCTTGCCATGTCTGCAGCAAAGCGAGCTTCTGCTCCCGGCGCAGCTTTTTTATAGCACATTCGCGCCGTAAAGCCGCTTCCTTATCCGGCAGCTCTTCGCTGTAGACCAGCTCCAAAGGACCGCGTCCACGCGTATATTTGGCGCCGCGTCCGCTGTTATGCATTGCCAGACGGTGCTCCAGATCATTGGTCCAGCCTGTATATAAGCTGCCGTCCTTGCAGCGCAGCATATATACAAACGCCGCCATTTATTTTACAACCTCTACCTTTTCCATGGTCACAGCTTCGCGCGGACGGTCACGGAAATCAGTCGGTACTACGCCGATCAGACGTACAACATCCATGCCTTCAACAACTTTGCCGAAAATTGCATGGTGGCCGTTCAGCCAGGGAGTCGGTGCCAGAGTGATGAAGAATTGGCGCGGGCCATGGACAGCACGCCGCGGGTGTGCTTGAGGTCGTTTTGGAAGCCGTTGCTCGTGAACTCGCCCTCGATGCTGTAGCCCGGGCCGCCCATGCCGGTGCCGGTCGGGTCGCCGCCCTGAATCATAAAGCCGTCAATTACACGGTGGAAAATAATACCGTCGTAGAAACCTTTTTCTACCAGCTCGATAAAGTTTTTGGTAGTCAGCGGAGCCTTGTCCTCAAACATTTCGGCAACGAAAACACCTTTATTAGTCGTAAATTTAATTTTTCTGTTTTCACTCATTGATATTTACCTCCAAAATCGCTTTAAAATACTTCATGCTTCAGCAGCGCAACAAACAGATAGATACCGCAGCCTGCCGCAGCACCTACAGCTGGCATCAAAGACGGTACGATAGCATTGCCATGCAAAAAGGTCAGACTGAACAGCATCATGCAGAAATAACCCTGCATGGTCTGCAGACGCTTCGGCAGCAGACGCTTGCCGTTTTTATCACCCTTAGACTTCACGTAGTCTGCCACGCGGATTTCCGGCAGAAAAAGAATGAATGCCAGTGCCATAATAATAATATTGCTCATGGACAGCTCATTGGCAACAGTATCATACTTCGCAAAAATCAAGCAAGCCAAAGAAATACCTGCCAGATAAAGGCTACGGAAATAGCCTGCCTGAATTTGGCTTTCCAGAATATAGGCAGCACCGGTCAGCAGCGGGAATACCCACAAGCCCTGCAGTCCGAGCCAGGCAGCACTGCCAATCATAATAACGTTATCAATCAGACGATGTCTGTCACCGGAGCTGCGGTTCAGCATACGCAGGATAAAGAGCAGCCACAGCATTACAACGATATTGCCTTCGCCCATAAAATAGGTTGCTATCAGCGTCAAACCACCGCCGATGAAACCGCCGAGCTGACGGTCAGGGTCAAGCTCCAAAGCCAGCATATAGCTGAAGAGGAAGGATAAAGCATAACCTAAAGCGCTTACAACAGCAGCGCCTGAATCCATACCGGTAGAGCATTTCCACAGCGTTACCACAACGGAAATAGCAACAGCGCACATCATAGCAATACGCACCGGCTTTTTGTCAAAGTCAATCGGGCGTCCCAGACCAAGATACTCGCTTACACCTGTAGGATCGTAAGCGGCAGGCTGATCACCTGCATATTTATTACTTTTTTTCGACATATCATCACACCTTATCTGTAAGATTTTAACTATTTTATTATACCACAAGTGCAGTGTCTAGTCATTATGTAAAACATATAAAGGTCAACAGAAAGTCAGAATATAGCAAAAAAGTTTCCCCGACGTAAATTAAATACGCGGGGAAAGCTTTCAACTCATTATGAATGTTTTATCAGAAGGTTTCTGCCAGCTCAGCCAGAGTCAGTGCAAAGGCTGTAGTTCTGGGAACTGCGGTGTTCAAATCTACAGATTCATGGTCGGTATGCTCATCATAGTTTTCTACACCCAAAGCATCCAGTGTCGGTACGAACTTCGCTGTGCGGTTACCATCGGTCAGACCGCCTGCTACCCATTCGTTTACCTCAGCGCCGTATTCCTCTTTAACGATACGCTTATAAACATCAACCATCTTCTGTGCCTGCGCCGTTTTCTGCATCGGTCCGGTAACAATGCCGCCGGTAATTTTAATGCTGGTGCCGGGGATAACAACCTTATCTGCCAATGCCTTAACCTCAGCATCAATGCGCTGTTGTTCTTCAATCGTAAAGCAACGGATATTTACCTCGCAGAAGGCATCACCCGGAATAACGCTGATTTTGTCATTGGTAGAACCGATTACGCCGACATTGACGGTATTCTGCGGAATAAACTGACCTGCATCAACAATGCCGCGCGCCTTCAACGCTGCTGCTGTATAATCCTCCGGATTTCCCGGCATGGGGCTGGCGAGCTTCTGCAGCTCGGTAATCGTGTATGCCAGCTGGTGAATAGCGTTAGCGCAGGATTGAGATGCGTTGCCGTGGTGTCCGCCCTTACCGGTAACCTCAACGCGATATTTGGCATTGCCCTTGCGCTGGGTAACAATGCCCCAGTTCGGACGGGCAACGTCCATGATAATCGCAAAATCGGACTGCTGCGACAGCTCTGCCACAATATCCTCGGCAGTCTTGCTGCCGCCTTCCTCTTCACCGTTGGTGTAATAAATAATTTCCTTGAAATTATCAAAGCCTGCAGCCTTCAAGGCTTCCAAGCCATAGATAACCTCTACTACGGTAGCCTTGTCATCGCCTACACCCGGTCCCCAGGCAAAATTATTCTCGTCAACACGGAACGGACGACGTGCAGCTTCACCCTTTTTAAATACTGTATCAACATGGGCAACAAGCAGAATCGTGTATTTGCCTGTTCCCTTTAAACGGGAAATAAGGTGGCAGGCTCTGTCATTATATCTGAACTCCGTGGTAGCACCGATAGCTGTCATTTTTTCAGCAACAAATTTATTTGCTGCCTCTGTGCCTTCTCTGTCACCATTACCGGAATCAATATTCGTCAAGGCTTCCAAATCCTTCACATAATCCTCATAATGCTCGGCAATATACTTTTTTACGGCTTCTCTCATTTTATTACCCCTTTCGTATTTGGAATCATATTTATATTTATTCGTTAGAACGGGTAAAAAATCCTGCCACGGGAGATTTTTTTAAGTTGATAAAGTGAAAAGCAACAGCCATTGCTGACTGTTGCTTAACAGAATTCTACATATTATTTTAGTGAGTGCCGTCTACGATGGTAATGCCTGCTTCCTGCAGTTCATCGATAATAGCTTTAATCTTGGGGCAGAGATGCTTTTCTCCATTGTCATCCTTTTTGTGCGTGCAGTGGCTGATATGCAGCGCATCCAGCTCCAGAGCCTTCATACGTTCAATCTTTTTACGGATACCCTCCTGGTTTTCCAGCATAGAATCGCCGCAGCCATTGCAGGTCCACATCGCCATCAGACGCAGCTCTTCATCTCCATACTGTGCAAAGGCTTTGTCCTTTTCATAAAAAGCACGCAAGCAGCCTGCTCCCGCACAGGAAGCGGAGGTTTTCAGGCAGCGCAGAATTGCTATTTTCTTCATAATATATTCCTCCAAAAAATAACTTGCAGGCATTTGTAGCCTCGCTGTTTATTTGATTTTAGCATTATTTAGGAGGGTTGGCAAGTAAGCATTGCTTAATATACTTCAACGTTCCTAACAAATCACTGCCTGGAGCTACTATCTGCTTATAAGCTATAGGATAAACCTGACCACTTGCTACTGCCGGTAAATGCTTATACAGGGGATTATGCAGTTGTGCTAGCGCTGCTTGCTTCTGTTGTTCACCGCCATGATAGACAATAAAGATTTTAGCAGCCTGCATTTCCATCATTTCTTCCTGACTGATGAATGGAGCGCTGTAACTCACTAACGAACAACCATAATGACGAATTATATCTCCACATAAAAGGTCATTACCAAAGACTTCTATATTACCATTGAGAAATTCTACAAACAGAACCTTTTGTGCCGGTATTTTCTCAACAGCCTGCAATTCTGCATCAATCATTTGGATTATATCCTGCGCCTGCTGCTGCTTTCCTAGTGCAAGTCCCATATTGCTGATAAACCTTTTCTCACTGGCAATTGTACAGGCAGGAAATCTTCCCTTCGCCGGTACAGGTCCTGATGCATCCTGAATGTATGCTGGTATTCCCTTAGCTATCCAGCTTGACGTATCACCTAATTGATTATCTGCAAAATACCTGCGCCACCCAAGAATAAAATCCGGTTGTAGTGCTACAGCAGCCTCCAGCTGCAGAGGCTGCGTATAAATTCTAGTATTTGGCAAAAGAGCTTGCAGACGCCCTTTATCTTCAGCTTCCGTCAGAACAGCTGCTGTAATTTTATCACCAGCACCCAAAGCCACTAAGGTTTCAACTCCACTATTACCGCACACTAAAATACGTTGTGGTACTTGTTTAAATATAACCTTCTGTTCATCTCCAAAAAAATTATAATTGTTTACACTAATATTTTGCCGGTCGCTACTTTTATCTTGCTGAGGTCCGCAAGCTACGCATCCCAAGCAGTATAGCAACAAACAAAAGCACCAGAATAATTTCTTCATAGGCTTAGAAATTATAATTCAATCCTACCAGGAATGTTCTTCCTTGTGTATAATACAAACCATCGGGATCAGTCAAATCTCTACGATTAAAGATATTATTGATATCCAGTGTCAATGTTGCGTTAGCAAAAACCTCATGGCCGACATGCAGATTAGAAAGCAGAATCGGCTTCACATCTGTTTGCTTGCTGTTGTTTACACGACCACCCATATAGCTCAAATTTAAAGATGCATTAGTCTTATCGTGCTGATAATCAATTGATGTCATCACCTGATACTTGCCCAATACATCCTTCCAAGGTGCTGTATTTGTGGTTTTGTTTTGCGGCTTACTATAAATACCGCCAACAGTCCAAGTAAGATTTTCATCAAGCTGATTGGTGTAGCTTAATTCTATACCAGTATTTTTATATTTGGCAGCATTATAGGACTGAGAAAGACCATTAACCTTTCTGCTTGTAATCTGATCATCTAAGTCAATATGGAAAACTGCAGCCTTAAACTGTTCTTTACCATTATCATGCTTATAACCAGCCTCATAATTCCAACCATATTCTGGTTTCAAATCAGGGTTTTGCAGTATTACACCGCTGGAATAATACAGCTGGCGGAATGTAGGCATTCTGAAAGAACGACCAGCATTAGCATAAAGTGAATTTTCCTGGTCAAGCTTTGTTAAAATCTGCAACTGCGGTAAAAATGCATTATAATTACCAGCATCAGAACGAATTAAGTCTTCACGCATACTTAAAACAACATCAGTTGCTTCACTCAGCTTACGGTCATACTGTCCATAAAAGGAATAACCATTTAAGCTATAGCTGCCAAAGCGCGCATAAGGTTTAAGCGCACTGCTGCTATTGCCAAACGAAGCAAATTTTTGATTTTCATCTACATAAAGTTCGCGTTTTGTATTAAATCCAAGCAAAACCTTGTCTTTATCATTTTGCCAAACCTTTTTAAAATCAGCGCCATAGTTTTTATGGTCACTACGCTCCCATTCCAGATTATCAGGTCTTACAATATAATAATCCGGATTGCGGATAATACGCTCATTATAGTACACTGTAGCATCAAAACCATTTTGGTCATTAAAATGCAGTTGCGCAAAATGCTCACGATCATCATAATCAAAATGCTGTAATTTGCTATTATCAGCACCAAGGTAATCGATAGTATATTTTTTCTTGTCAAACATGTAATTAAAGCTCAATTTATCATCAAACTTGTAGCTTACGCCAAGATGATCCTTCTTACTATCACCAAAGCCTGTATAATACGGTACTTTTACACCATTAATCGTCTTTGTTCCCTGCTTTTGAGTTAAAATACCCGTTTCGCCCATTTCATTACGTCCCAAGGTTATGCCCATCTTACCAGCGCCGATTGCAGCACTGTAATCACGCTGACCTTTGTTGCCTGCAGCAATATGAAGGCTGTTTTTATATTCATTTTTAGTTATTACGTTAATTACACCGCCATATGCTTCACTGCCATAAAGTACAGCGCCGCCACCTTTGACTACTTCTACCTTTTCTACAGTATCCAGATTCATCATATCCAAATGGCTTACATTATTAAAGCTTGCAGGCACGCCATTAATCAAAACTAAAGTTCCGCCTTTAATACCACGCAGACTCAAGGTGCTGTTACCGGTAATAAAGCTTTGGTCATGAGGGCCCATCTGCGTAAAATATACGCCCGCCTTATACTTCAATGCGTTAGCAACATCGTTTGCGCCAGTTTTCTTCAATTCCTCACCAGAATAAACAGTTACATCAGCAGGGGTTTCCAAATTAGATTTTTCGTAACCCAAAGCAGTAACATTCATGCCAGGCAAGCTGTATTCCTGCAAAGCTTCTGTTTGTGCTGCTGCATTTCCAGTTGCCAATATACTTAATCCAAGTAACAAATTTAGGGGAATCATTCTTTTCATCATAGTTTATTCGCTCCTTTACTAAACCATACCCAAAAAACTAATGCAAATCATTACGATAAAGATTATATAATTACTTGCTTTAAACTGCAATGATTAACAGCAAATTCATGGACTCTTTTTTCGAAAAGAAAAAACTGGCTTAAAGCGTTATTTTAAGCCAGTTTTCATTATTCAACTCATAAGTAGAATAGAGCAATGGGTCTAAATAAATTCTCACTCTATTCTACTTACGTTTAGATTTATTTAAAGTAAAACAACGATACCAATCTGACTTCCTTAGTCCGCGCTGCATATCCTAAAGCTCTATCAGTAAAGCCGCGTCTTGAAAAAACAATATAATAATTACTACGGCCTGTTTTGTCAGCATATTCTCGTTGTAGCTGTTTTATTAACGGAACATCAACCTTACTTTTTTCCCATACGCATTGCATAAAGCCAGCACTATTTTTATCATAAGCAATCAAGCGGATTTGTTCTGCTGCACAATTATCTTTTGGCCAAAGATAACCAAATTGCATAAATTTATGAAAATCACCACGTTCACGTAACGTAAAACAATACTGTCGACATATTTCTAAAAAAAGCACCTTTGCGTAATCATCTAAAACCGGTAGTACCTTCGTACGTAATAAATAGTTTCCACAGCCCATAGCTATACTGCTTAAAAAAGGATAAACAAAGCGATACCAAAAAGTAAGCATAGAATCAGATAATATATAACACGTCATTTTTTGCTGCTTACCAAGCTTTGCTTCTACAAGCGGTACAAGCTTTTTTAGTAATCCTTTTTCTACCAATACTCCAACATACTTCGAAGTCTTATTATTAGGCATACCTACTGCCTCTGCTATCTCCTTCATATGTATTGCGCCACAAGCAACTGAACATAATATTGCATGATAAATATGCGGCTGACGAAAATTCAATACTAAAATCTGCTCGGCAACATGCAGTAATGAAGCTGTGGGACTAAAGAATAAATTATACAGGTTATCTTTAAAGCTTAGTGTGTTATCTATAAGCTGCAAATAGCCTGGTTTTCCTCCGGTTACTCCATAAAGCAACACTTTTTCTTCATTGCTAAACGGAATTAAACAAGGCAGAACATCTTCATAATTTAATGACTGCAAAAAAATTTGAGATAGTGGCAATTTACTTTTTCCTAATAAATGTAAGACATAGTCACATTCTCTTCCGCTAAATACCAGCAAAAGTCTTAATTTCTCTACCTCAGAGTGCAAGCATGCAATTATTTCAGGTAATAGCTCACTAAAACTGTTTTCCAGTTCCTGCACATCATCTATCAGTAATACTATCTTTTCTCCCTTAGCCTTTTTATAAATTAACTTAAGTATATCTTGCCAGCAGCCACTGTTGCATTGAACAATGCCTTGTGCGGACAGCTCCGTGTAAAAAGCTGCCTTATTGGCATTATTGGTACTTGCGCGTACGCAAAAATATGCTTTATGCTTGCGTCTGGCAAATTCTTGCAGTAACGCTGTTTTGCCAATACCGGCATTGCCAGTCAGGCACACACAATTCAATTCATTACTATTATAAAGTTTTTCTAATGTAGCAAGTTCCTTTTTTCGCCCTATAAACATAAAAATGCACCAACTCTACTCATAAGTTGCTTATATTATAACATTAAGCGACTTAATCGTAAATTGGTGCATTCTGTAATTTTTTCCTATTTTTTCTGCAGCTTAGCAACACTTTCCTCAGGCATCTGCATAGCCTCAGCAACATCAGCCACGCTCATGCCTTTAGCCAGCAGGCGTTTGGCAATAGCTTCATTCAGGCTTCCCTGCTCCTGCAACTCATGCAGATAGCTTGCACGAATTGCCATAGCATCCCTTTCGACAGCAACCTTGTCACCGACAACCTGTTGAGCAATTTCATAGCAGATTTCATCCTTCAGCTTTTGGTAATGACCATCGAGAATACGGGTATCTGCAGGTGTGTGATTAACATAGCTTGCTCTGATAGGCATTTCATCATTCTCATTAGTGCTTTTATTGTGTAAAAGATACGCTCCCAGCTCATGTAAAACTTCTTCTTTTAAGGCTTGATAATGTGCATCTATAATACCGTAATCATCCATGTTATAATTCACGAAGCTTGACCTTATCGGCATTTCTGCATTTTCTGTATGCAGCTTGCTGCCGAGCAGACGCTCAACTATTCCTTTACGAATCTCGTTTTTCACTTCTTGTTGATTTTTCTTAAACTCTTCAGCCATAATATAAGCCTCCTTTTGACATCAGCAGCTATCATAACTGCTTTTGCGCACCAAGACAACAGTCTTCAAAGCAATTAATTATATATCATTTAACTACTTTTTTCATCTGCTATTCTAGCACCATTCTTAATTGATTGCAAGAAAATTTAAGAATACATCTTTATTGTATTTAAAACAAAAAGCTGCAGGCAGAACTTCTGCCCACAGCTTAAAAAACATATTAATCTCTTTTCACCCGTGAATTGATTACATCAATAACAACAGTTCCGTACAATCCCTGTGCATCATAGAACTTTATTTTCCCCTGCTGTACGTGCCGCTGCTTTAACTGCTCCGGTGAAAAATAAAGCTCCGCACTCACTGACATCTGTTCCTTGTACTGCTTAATCATCTCATCAGGCGCCAGCTTGCGCCACAAGCCTTTCTTGCTGCTACGCGACAGCAGCAACTGCAAGCCCTCGCACTCGCAGCGCAGCTGCGCTTGCTTATCCTCCGGCAGCAGGCGTAAATATAAGGTATAGATATTAGGCTGCAGCAAATATTTCAGCTCGCCCTCCTTGCCCAGGTCTATCCGACAATGCACCTCCTGCCCCCGCGCCAGCTTGGCACGGAAATAGTGCTTGTCGTAATTATTTTCACTGCGGAAAAACACCAGACCTACCATTACTGCCGCCATCAGCACAAAGGCCAGTACACGCTTCAACATTTTCTTATTCATGCTGCACCACCCCGCTATGATAACGTTTGTAAATTGCCTTGCCTGCCAAAAGCAGTAAAGCAACAATTCCCGGCGCGCAATTCAAGCTGCAGCTGCCGCAAATCCCTGTACAACCTGCCCCTTGCGTGGTAATGCCGCTTACAGGAATTCCCATTGCCGCAATAAAATTTATCAGCTTTGTTTTCATACGCGTTTCCTCCCATAGCTGATAGCCTGCACCGGGCAAGCATGCTGACACACGCCACAGCAGATGCAGTTATGCTGGTTAATCTGCGCTTTGCCTTCAGCAAGCTCTGCAGATTCCATAGGACATTTCTTTGCGCATAAACCACAGCCTATGCATTGATTTTTGTCTATACGCATGCGCAGTACAAACGGCAATCTGCAGCCCAAGGCATGCATCAGTCCCTGTGCTGCTCCTACAGGACACAAAAAATTGCAGAAGCCGCGTCCGCCCTTAGTAAAGATACCAAAGACAAGCACCCACATAATTGCTGTCAGCAAAAGGCTTGAAGTTAACGAAATAAAATAACCTCGTGTATAATAGTTAGCCAATAAATCAAACAAAAAGAAGTTGCAATAGGAGCAAGCCAGAATACCGCCGAAAAAGGGCACCAGACAAAAGCCTGCCAGCATACCATAACGAATAGGCGCAATTTCTGTATAACGGTGCCAGCTGATTTGAAATTTTGACGGCACCAGCTTCGACAGATATTCAGTAAACGCTCCTGCAGGACACAGCCTGCCGCAAAAAACAGGCCCCAGGAAGAAGGCTGCTGCCAAAAGCAGTAATGTGCTCAGCATGCTTATCGGCGTCAGCCGCCAGATTATTCCGTCTAAAATATGCTCTATCGGTATACGAAAGCAAAGGCCGTGAATACTCTGCGGCTGCCAGCTGCCGTAAAGCAGATAGAACAGGCAGCGCTGAAAGAGCGCTACCGGCGCGTAAAACAGTATAAAGCCAAGAGCGTAGCCGGTTAAACATTTAAGGTTATATAACATAGGCAATCACCTCGATAACAAATAGGGATAGGGTAACTCAAACACCCTATCCCTATTTTAAGCTATTGAAAAACGTTAAGCAAGTAATTAGAAGCTGTAGCGCAGGCCAACGTTATAGGTACGGCCACCGGTTGCATCACCGGAATAGAATTCGCGATCAAGCAGGTTGGTAACACCAAACTGCAAGGTTGCATTCTTCGCAATCTTATAGTTTACTGCTGTATTAATAATGAAATATGCATCCTCTGCGCCATACTCGCCGGTTTCATCATCAGGAGCCTGACGAGCACTTACATACTGGCAATCGAGCAAAGCGTTCCATTTATCATAATTATATTCAATGCCGGCATGCAATAAATGCTTCGGAATATCGAAGTTGGTGCTTTCCTTACCGCCCAATTTCAATTTGCCCTGTTGCCATGCATAGTTAATATAGGTATCAAACTTATCGCTGATTTTATGGGTAAGCTCAAACTCAACACCATTGCGTTTTTCGGAATCGAAGTTCAGGTACTTTTTCACGCCCTTGCCCATATATGTTTCGCCGGGCAGGATACCGGAAGCAGCAATCTTATCATCAGTCTTTACATGATACAGAGTAACATTGAAATTAGTATCCTTATCCAACTCCTTCTTCATGCCAAGCTCAAAGGTATCAGAGGTTTCCGGCTTCAAATCCGGATTCGGAAGATACCAGTATCTGGTGTATTCAGAGTATCTGTACATCTTATACATAGCAGGAGGATTGAAGGAATGACCGTAAGAAACAAAATAGTTAGTCTTGTCATCAGCCTTATAATCAAAAGCAATCTTAGGACTAATCTCAACATGAGTTTCGGACGGAGAAGTTGCATTTAACGGAGTAGTAGTATTCCAGAAAACGCCTTCACATTTCTTGTAATAGTCCAATCTTGCGCCCAGATACATGGTAACAGGATCACTCATTTTATATTCATCCTGCACGAACAATGCAAAATTTTGTACTTTACCTTTATCGTGAGCATAGTACTGATCCTTAGAATTCTCATCCTTCCAATGCTTTAAGGTATAACGATCCTGAACCATTTCTTCCTGTTTGAAGTTAGCACCTACAACAATGGTGTGTTTGCCAACATTTTCCCAGGCCTTTTCCATATTGTAATTATAAATTTTGCCGGGATGAGAAGAATAACCGCCGGCACCATCCCAATCAATGCCTGTATATGTCGCAGGCACAGAAGCGTTTGTAAAGCCGCTCTTATTGTCATTCAGATAACTGAAGGAAGCATTGAACTTATTATCTTCATCCTTATACACTAATGCATGAGTATCACGCTCGTTGATATTGTTATATCCGTAAAAACTACTTGCTTTAAGAGTTATAACATTACCATGTTGTGTTGTAACTGTACCACTGTACACAGGATTACCGTTTTCATCCTTTACAAAGCTATACGGATTTTTATAGCCGAAATATGTTTTGTACTTAGTGTAGCTATATTTCAAAGATTTGCTGTCATCAAAGTTATATTTTACATTAGCCGTATAGGTCTTGTGATCCCAATCAGTGGTACCGCGACCACCATAAACATAAGAACCATCACTTAATGTTGGCAGATTTGCGTTATATTTGCCTGGCGTAGCAGAAGCTTTAGCTACAGCTGTATTGTAATAGCCGTCAAAGCCATCAGCCTTTCTGTTTTCAAATCCTAAGCCAAAGCTCCATTTATCATTGATTTTAGCATTCACATTCATGGATTTTTTCCATGTCTTATAGCTACCATAGGATACTGCCGCATCAATATGTGTACCCGCCTTTGCTTCTTTGGTAGTAATATTAATTACACCGCCTACGGCATGACCGCCATAAATAGAAGAACCTGCACCGCGAACAACTTCAATACGCTCAATATTTTCTACCGGAATAGAATTAAAGTTTACCGCACCCTGATAAGTATCATTCATCTGAACGCCATCAACTAAAACAAGAACATTGGTAGAGCCAAAGCCTCTTAAGCTGATACCGCCCTGTGCAGTCTGATCCATATATACGCCGGGCATATATTGTAATGCTTCTTGAACAGAAGTTACATTACGATCCTCGATTTCCTTTGCCGTTACCACACTGACACTGGACGGAACCTCCTGAATCTGCTTCATGGTTCTCGTCGCCGTTACAACCACCGCATCCAGATCATACTCCTGAACCTCATTAGCAAGAACTGTTGTCCCCCCCCAGAGTACGTTACCGCAAATCAATGCGCTCATCAATAAACCTTTGCTTGGCAATTTTTTCACAGATATACCTCCATTCACTCATCAAAAAAATCAACGAAGTACATATTAAGCACCTGAAATTATTTGGATTGAGTCTTAATATGCATTTTCTCTTTTATATGTTATAATACTGTGTATAGCAGCTAGACAGTCAAGGGGGAAACGCTAAAAATGTCAAAAAATATACAAAATTACTTTACGACCGGTGAATTATCACAGCTTTGCAAAATTCCCCGCAAGACTTTGCTTTACTATGATAAGCTAGGATTGATTACGCCAGAACTGGTCGATGAAAACGGTTACCGCTACTACAAGCGCAGCCAGCTGTTTTTACTGCAGCTGATTCTGACGCTGCGCCAGCTTGATGTGCCGATTGCACGCATCAAGGATTATCTTGCCAACCGTTCTCCCCAAAATTACAGAGAATTATTTAACGAGCGCATAGATTTTTTCACGCAGGAAATCGCCCATCTGCAGGCTATGAAAACAGAGCTGCAAAACGAATTAGGAAAGCTCGACCACATTGATAATATTACGCTGGATAACATTACGCTTGTCCATGAGCAGGCACAATATCTTTATCTGAGCAATGCTACCGAAGAAAATGAATGCTTTAAAAAGCGTTCTTCGCATATCGCCAGAATGTTTACCCATCTGCAAAAGGATACTGCCTTAACAACCAACAGCTTTGGTTATATTTACGATACGGAAATTTTGCAGGATTTTTCAACAAAGCATCTCAAGCATTATTTTTACACACTTAACGATAAGCTCCCTACACCGCATTGTTATCAAAAGCCAGCAGACGATTATCTGACGCTTTATTTTCAAGGCGTCTACATGTTCAACAACAAAAAGTATCTGCAAATGCTGGCAGAATATTGCAAGGAGCATCAGCTTACACCGATATCACCACTCTATGTAACATCGTTGTGTGATTACTGGCTGACAGGTGATACCGATAAGTATATTTACAAGCTGGAGCTGCAGATAAAATAACATATCTAAGGCACACAAAAAACCCCGTGGCA
>ENA-OOXF01000890-OOXF01000890.1-human-gut-metagenome-genome-assembly--contig:-NODE-890-length-21554-cov-4.284385_pt1 | contig 21554 bp, 20 predicted proteins | sample MGYA00241586_ERZ501341 | MGnify/ENA primary metagenome ERZ501341 (study PRJEB25962, sample SAMEA2042985) | human gut metagenome | biome: human gut; feature: human-associated habitat; material: faeces... | reverse complement strand
ATTCGCAGATAAAAAGTTTGCGGCAGACGGAGCAACAGACAACATCACGTATAGCAGCTAACCCTACACAAGCCAAATACCTGCTCTCGGTGGAACGCCAGCAGAAGGTAAAGGAGGCTCTTTATTTGTTCTTACTGCAAAAGCGTGAGGAGAACGAACTCTCACAGGCATTTACGGCCTACAATACCCGTATTGTTGCCCCGCCCCACGGTAGCATGTTGCCGATGTCACCCGTGCGCAAAAACATCTTAATGGTCGCGTGTGCTTTGGGACTGCTTATTCCGGTAGTCATTATCTTTATATGTGAGAACATGAATACCCGTGTACGGGGAAGAAAAGATCTGGAAAGCGTAACCGTACCGTTCATCGGTGAAATTCCGCTGTTCACAAGAAAGAAGAAAGGAATATTCAGAAAGAAACCACAGGAAGTCAGGGCCATTGTTGTCAAGGAGGGCAGCCGTGACATCATCAACGAGGCATTCCGTGTATTGCGTACCAACTTGGAGTTCATGACTGGCAAGGATAAGGCATCGAATGTCATCATCGTGACCTCGTTCAATCCGGGCAGCGGCAAGTCGTTCCTGACCATGAATATCGCCGTGAGCTTTGCCATTAAAGGGAAGAAAGTGTTGGTAATCGACGGTGACCTGCGTCACGGCTCTGCGTCATCCTATATCGACTCTCCTACCAAGGGGTTGAGCGACTATCTTGGCGGCAGGATTGACAATCTCAATGAAATAATTGTCACCAATCCGAAACAGAAATATCTGGACATCCTTCCTGTCGGCACCATACCTCCCAACCCCACCGAACTGTTGTTCGACGACCGGCTGAAACAGGTAATAGATACCGTAAGGGAACAATACGAATATGTGCTGATTGACTGTCCGCCCATCGAACTGGTGGCCGACACGCAGATTATCGAGAAGCTGGCAGACCGTACCATTTTCGTAGTTCGTGCAGGATTACTTGAACGGAGTATGCTTGCTGAACTGGAGAAAATCTACGAGGAGAAGAAATACAAGAACATGTCCCTGATCCTGAATGGAACCGAGGGAAGCGGTGGCCGCTACGGATACCGTTACGGCTATCGATATGGTTACCACTACGGCTACGGCTCGGGATACCACTACGGCTCCGATGAGAAACGTGTTGGTGTTGGGTAATAAATAACTGGTTGTCAAATAATTAGCAAATAAGTATTTCAAATAAAATCTTCATATCATTGTGTGGCCTTTCAGAAAACGCATCCCGCTGAAAGATAGCGGCATATTCGAGGTTTTTACCGACTGGCACTCGCACATCCTGCCGGGGGTGGACGACGGGGTGCAGACGATGGAAGAAGCGTTGGAAATATTGCGTTTGTATGAGTCATTGGGTGTGAAATCCATATGGCTTACACCGCATATCATGGAAGATATGCCCAACACCACAACGCATCTCCGGGAGCGTTACGCTGAACTTCAAGCCGCCTATAGCGGACGGATAAAACTACATCTTGCCTCCGAGAATATGCTCGACAACCTCTTCGAGGAACGGTTGGAAAAGAACGACCTGCTGCCTTTGGGTGAGAGCGGCGACCATCTGCTGGTGGAAACCTCTTACTTCAGCCCTCCAATGGGATTAAACAACATTCTGCTCCGCATCAAGGCCAAAGGCTACTATCCCATTCTCGCTCATCCGGAGCGGTATGTTTATATGGGTGAATCGGATTATCGACAATTAAAAGGCATAGGGGTGAAGTTTCAACTCAATCTCTTTTCTTTAGTTGGTGCATACGGCGTGGAAACAAAAAAGAAAGCCGAATGGTTGTTGAAAAACGATTTTTATAATTTAATGGGTAACGATATACATCGCCTTGCTCTTTACGAAGAAATGATAAGAAAGAAAATGCAAAAAAATATCTTGGAACGATTGAAAGACCTTTCTAAATAATAGAATATATGAAAACTTATAAGATTGCAGTAGCCGGAACAGGCTATGTCGGATTAAGTATTGCTACGCTATTAAGCCAGCATCATCATGTAACGGCGGTAGATGTTGTTCCGGAGAAAGTAGCCCTTATCAACCAGAGAAAATCACCTATACAGGATGACTATATAGAGAAATACTTGACTGAAAAGGAATTAGACCTGACAGCTACCCTTGATGGTAAAACAGCTTATCAAGATGCAGATTTTGTGGTAATAGCCGCTCCGACCAATTACGACCCAGTGAAAAACTATTTTGACACCAGCCATGTGGAAGAAGTCATCGAACTGGTGAAAAGCGTGAATCCTCGTGCCATTATGGTTATCAAAAGTACAATCCCGGTTGGTTATACCGAGAATATACGCAAAAAATTGGATACAGAAAATGTGATATTCTCACCGGAGTTCCTGCGCGAAAGCAAGGCTTTGTATGACAATCTGTATCCCAGCCGTATCATTGTCGGTCGACCGGAAGGAGATAAACGCTTGGACGAAGCAGCCCGTACTTTTGCTGCTTTGTTACAGGAAGGCGCAATCAAAGAAAATATAGACACCCTTTTCATGGGACTTACCGAAGCGGAAGCGGTAAAGCTGTTTGCCAATACTTATTTGGCCTTGCGTGTAAGTTATTTCAATGAACTGGATACATACGCCGAGATAAAAGGGCTGGATACGCAGGCCATCATCAATGGAGTAAGTCTTGACCCACGTATTGGTACTCACTACAACAACCCGTCATTCGGCTATGGAGGTTACTGCCTACCCAAAGATACCAAGCAATTGCTTGCCAATTATGCCGATGTACCAGAGAACTTGATACAGGCCATTGTGGAAAGTAACCGTACCCGCAAAGATTTTATAGCCGACCGTGTTCTACACAAGGCTGGTTACTATGACTATTACAACCGTGGAGATTTTAATCCGAATGATGAGAAACGATGCGTTATTGGTGTTTATCGTTTAACAATGAAGTCTAATAGTGATAATTTCCGACAAAGTAGTATTCAGGGGGTAATGAAGCGTATTAAAGCAAAAGGGGCAGAAGTTATTATTTATGAACCCACGCTTGAAGATGGAAGTACTTTCTTTGGTAGTCGAGTTGTGAATGATTTACAGGCATTCAAAGCCCAAAGTCAGGCGATTATTGCCAATCGTTATGACAATTACTTAGACGATGTAAAAGGAAAGGTCTATACGAGAGATCTTTTCAGAAGAGATTAAGTCAATCAATAATTATTCCATAGAAACGGTTATGGCTATTTCGCTCAAAGAGAACTATTTAAAATCAATATATTTAGACTATGCAGATGAATATCAAATATTTATAATTATGAGAAATAAAATCACTTATCTACTTATATAAAAGTACAAGAGTTTCAAATCAAATACTTATTATATATTTATTCAAAATGCAGCAGGAAAGGAATTATAGCATAGATCTGTTAAAGACTATATTGGCTTTTCTAATTGTCTTACACCACTCACCTTCTCCATTTCATGATACTATGCAGCCCATAACCACATGTGCTGTACCTACATTTTTCATGATTTCTGGATTCCTTATATTTCGCAAAGAAATAAGTTTCAAACGAATCATGAAGAATGCCATAAGAATAATGAAAATATTTTTGGGGGCTTTGCTGATTTTTTATATTTGGTTTTGGATAAGGCATGAAGAGCTATATATTCCAAATTTTAAAGATATTTGCTTAATGGTATTTGCCAACAATGAGCCTCTAAGCGGACATCTATGGTACTTAATGGCTTATGCATACGCTCTTATAGTAATTGCCATATTTACCTTAAAGGGTAAGATGCAGTACTTAAAATATATAGCAATTATCGGATTGGTCTTATATTTCCTATTTGACATTTGGCATATCTACTGCAATGTCCCGAAATATTTGACACTTGTATATTGTTTTAGAAATTTCTTTTTTACGGCAATTCCAATGATGTTTATTGGGAGTACAGTAGTAGATCGGAACTCTATCAGAACTAAGACAATAGCTGTATGGCTTATCTTTTTTTCCATTTGCGCCTGGGTTGAGATGAACAGTTTTCATGTGAATCATATTGCTGACGTGTATTTCTTCACTATTCCATTATCGTTCTTTCTGTTTTCCCTGTTTGTGAATTGCAAAATCAGAAAGCCCAACATACTCACAAAATGCGGAGAGAAGTACAGTTTATATATATATATTACATCCAATTATAATAAAGCTGTTAACAAACGAGTTTGGACGAGATACTTATTTTGTCGGTATGATGTCTTTTATGCTAACCTTATTGGTTTCAGTTCTATATGCAGTTTTCAAAAATAAGATAAAATCAATAGCAAATAATAGTAAATCAATATGAAAGTAGTTCTTCTTGCAGGTGGTTTTGGCTCTCGTATATCAGAAGAGTCACAGTTCAAGCCTAAACCGATGATTGAAATCGGGGGAATGCCAATATTATGGCACATCATGAAAGAATATACCTATTATGGATACACGGAATTTATAATCTGTGCAGGCTATAAACAAGAATACATCAAAGAGTGGTTTTATAACTATTATCTGCACAATTCAGATGTGACGTTCGACTATCGCAATGGAAGAAACAATATGACCGTCCATCGGACAAATATGGAATCTTGGAAAGTTACGGTGGTGGATACAGGTTATAACACAATGACAGGAGGACGTATTAAACGCATACAAGAGTATGTCGGCAACGAGACTTTCATGATGACATATGGTGATGGCGTTTGTGACGTAGAAATTGACAAACTTATAGAGTTTCATAAAAAACATGGCAAACTTGCTACCCTCACTGCTGTAAAGATGGTTCAAGATAAAGGCGTTATTGATATTGAAAATGGAGCCGTTAAAGCTTTCCGTGAAAAAAGTTCTACTGATGGTGCTCCTATTAATGCTGGCTATATGGTTTTGCAACCAGAAGTATTTGATTTGCTTGATGGTGATGAGTGCGTATTTGAAAAAGTCGCACTTACACAATTAGCGGAACAAGGTCAATTGATGTCATACGTGCATACTGGATTTTGGCAGTGTATGGATAATATCCGAGAAAAAAACATGCTTGAAAAACTTCTTCAAGAAAATAAAGCTCCTTGGAAACGGTGGGAACATAATGTTCCTATCTCAGAATTAATAAAATAATCAGACGCAATGATAGATATATACAATAATTTTTATTTAGGTAAAAGAGTCCTTGTTACTGGTCATACGGGATTCAAGGGATCTTGGTTATCAATTTGGCTTAATGAACTTGGGGCAGAAGTTATCGGCATAGGATTAGATCCCCATACCGAACGTGACAATTTCGTACTTTCGGGTATTGGAAACAGAATAAAGGCCGACATTCGTGCCGACATTCGTGATGCGGAAAAGATAAAACAAATTTTTTCGGAATATCAACCAGAAATTGTGTTTCATTTGGCTGCCCAGCCATTAGTGAGGCTTTCATATGAGATTCCAGTGGAAACTTACGAATCGAATGTGATGGGTACTATCCATATAATGGAAGCTATTCGCACTACCAGAAGTGTTAAAGTTGGTGTTATGATTACCACCGACAAATGTTATGATAACCGTGAGCAGTTGAATGGATATGTCGAGACCGATCCATTTGGTGGGTATGATCCTTATTCATCTTCAAAAGGAGCTTGTGAAGTTGCTATCCAAAGTTGGAGATGTTCTTTCTTCAATCCAGCGGACTATGGAAAGAAGCATACCATGTCTCTATCCAGTGTGCGAGCAGGCAATGTAATAGGTGGTGGAGATTGGGCAAAAGACCGTATTATACCAGACTGTATTCGTGCTCTTGAAACCACAAGGATTATCGACATCCGTTCTCCTCACGCGGTTCGCCCATGGGAGCATGTCTTAGAGCCTCTTTCAGGCTATATGTTACTTGCTAAAAAGATGTGGGAAAATCCGACAGAGTATTGTGAAGGATGGAACTTTGGCCCCGAACAAGAAAGTGTACTTACTGTTTGGGAAGTAGCAAGTGCTATAATAAAAAATTTTGGTTTTGGTGAACTCAGAGATGCTTCAGACTTAAATGCGCCTCATGAAGCTAACCTTTTGATGCTAAATATCAATAAGGTAAAAAGACGACTTGGCTGGCATCCGCGATTGAATGCAATGCAGAGCATAGCTTTGACTTCTGATTGGTACAAGCGTTACAAGACGGTGAATGTGTATGACCTCTGCACTGAAGAGATTCAGAAATTTCTTAAGGTATCAACTTTATGAGGGATACAACCTACGACAATGCAAAAGGAATTGGTCTGATATTAGTAATACTTGGGCATCTTTTGCCTTTTGGCAATCTCCAGTCCTCTATTATTTATTCGATTCATATGCCACTCTTTTTTACTAGTGCTTTTGATAATAGGCAACAAATATAAAAATGACATAAGAATGTTTGTGGATTCTTGTTCCCGGTGGAAGTTCTGTATCTTATTGATTTTTTTGTAATGCTATCTGCGATAAATAGAACCGTAAATATGTCATTGGCAGTGTATAACAACTATTTATTATATCTTCTCACTGCATTTTGGGTATATCAGTCATCCTCTATATCAGCAAAAGGGTTCGCTTGAAGTCATTGAGCTATATTGGTAGAAATACTCTTATCCTTTTTGTAATACATGGTGTATGGATTGAGGTTTATAAAATGTTATTGGGACATACTGGCATATCACTGCATGATATGTATAATTTGTATTGTTATGTTGGCACTATAGTAGTTCTAATATGTTCTTTCATTTCGCTTTTGGCTTTAAGGAGAATATAATTCTATTATGATTCAACATTGAGAAAATTTTTAATATAGAAAAATGAAAGCATTTGTTACAGGTGCAAGTGGATTCATCGGCTCCTATCTTGTAAAGGCTTTAGTTGATAAAGGGCATGAGGTTTTGTGTCTAAAAAGACCAACTTCTAAACTTGATGCTTTTGAAGAGTATATCAATAAGGTAAAATGGGTTAACAACACGGAGGAATGGACGGCTACGGTACGTTCATTTAAGCCCCACATAATATATCATTTGGCATGGAACGGCGTTGCCGCATCAGATCGTACCATTTGGGAAAAGCAAGTATCCAATATTGCCATACAACAAGAGTTGCTTGATTTGGCACTTGAAGTGGGATGTAAGAAGATAGTAGGTATAGGTTCTCAGTCGGAATATGGCGACTTTGAAAATAAAATCGATGAATCATATCCTGTTAAACCCAAAACTGCCTATGCTGCAGTGAAAGTTGCCTCTTTGACTATTATGAAAAGTTTTTGTGAAAACAATGGTATAGATTGGTATTGGTTTCGCTTATTTCCCCTGTTTGGACCACATGAAGCCGACAGATGGTTAATTCCGAGCCTGATTAAAAACATTGTAACCTCTGACCACATGGATTTAACTCCAGGAGAACAAAAACTTTCATATTTATACGTCGGAGAATGTGCAAAAGCTATCATGATGGCACTTTATGCTGAAGGCAAAAGTGGCATTTACAATGTATGCTCAGATAATCCGATGCCTTTGCGGACACTTGTTGAAAAGATTCGCAACAAGGTAAATCCTAATTTTAAACTCAATTTTGGGGCACTTCCTTATCGCTATGGGCAATGTATGTATATGGAAGGAGATACCAAAGCTCTTCGTGCAAACATATATGACTTAAATACGTCCGACTTCGATGATAAGTTGGATATAACAATTGAATATTATCTAAAAAAATATGGCAATGGAAAAAGATAAGCTGTTCCGTCTTGCGCAACATGTGCGATATACGACATTACAGTTGTCACATAACGCAAACGAGTCGCATACAGCCGGTGCACTATCAATGGCGGATGTGATAGTGACTCTGTATGTAAACTACCTCAATAACTCTCCTGCGCTACAAGATACTCCAGAACGCGACCGTTTTATACTTAGCAAGGGGCATTGTTGCGCTTCTTTGTATGCACTATTGGCCGAAATGGGTTACTTTCCTATGAGTGAATTGATGGCTCATTTCGCAGGAAATGGCACACACTTTTTTGCGCACGCATCGCATACACTTCCAGGCGTTGAGCTATCCACAGGAAGTCTCGGACATGGTTTGCCGGTCGCTTGTGGACTTGCTTTAGGCTCGAAACGCAAAGGTATTAAAAATGCTATATACTGCCTTGTCGGTGATGGCGAGATGAACGAAGGAAGTAATTGGGAAGCAATTATGTTTGCTGCACATAACTCTCTCGATAATCTATGTTTGATTATTGATAAAAACAAGATGCAGGCTCTTGGAGATACTAAAGAAGTGCTTTGCATGGATCCACTTCCTGAAAAACTTCAATCTTTTCAATGGAATGTAATAGAAATTGACGGACATGACTATAATCAAATCATAGCCGCTTTTGAGAATTTCAAGAATTGTAAGAGTAAGCCGTCGGTCATCGTAGCAAATACCATTAAAGGAAAAGGCGTAAGTTTTATGGAACACAATCTGCGATTTCATTATTCAGCACCATCGGCTGATGAACTTGTAAAAGCGAAGGAGGAACTGTTATGAGGACAAGTTTTATAAATCAACTGATTGAAGAAGCGCGTCATAACGACAAAATATTTTTGTTAGTCGGAGATCTTGGCTATCATGTTGTTGAACCGTTTGCACAAGAGTTTCCTAATCGTTTCGTAAATGTCGGAATTGCAGAACAGAATATGGCAGGTGTCGCTGCCGGTTTAGCCATGTCTGGTTATAATGTTTATTTTTATTCTATTGGTAATTTTCCTACGCTACGGTGTTTAGAACAAATCCGTAATGACATAGCCTATCACAATGCCAATGTAAAAGCCGTTGCTGTGGGGGCCGGATATGCATACGGAAGTCTTGGAGCAACCCATCAGGCTACCGAAGAAATAGGATGTCTTCGCTCATTACCTAACATGGTCGTTGCTACTCCAGGCGATCCAATAGAGACACGTGCTATAACGAAATTGTCGGCTAACTACGATGGGCCAATGTACATCCGGTTAGGAAAAGCCGGAGAGAAGATTGTTCATAAAGAAGAAACTGTAAAATTGGAAATTGGCGATATTTGCTCTATAAAGATTGTGAAAGAGAATAGAAAAGCCGTATTTGCTTGTGGCAATATACTTGATGCTGCATACCATCAAATCAAGAATAACCATCTTCCTTACAATCTGTTTAGTGTACCATTCGTGAAACCGATGAACATTATGCAACTGAAAACTATCGTAGAGAATCACCAAGATGGTATCATTACAATAGAAGAACATCAGAAATCATGCGGGATGGGATCTGCCCTCATTGAAATACTCAATGATTTATATGCAGAAGGGCAGATAAAACATTACCCCAAGGTAAAACGCATTGCAATACCTGATGAATTTGCTGATATTGTTGGTACGCAGATATATCTGCGAGAACATGAAGGTTTGAAAATTATCTAAGAATGGCTTCCATATTACACCGAATAGCCCAAAATATAGGCATGGATAAAGCCATAGCTTATACTTCAGGGGCACGTATCGTTCAGGGTATTTCAGGAGTTGGTACGATGTTTTTTCTATCCACATTTCTAACAGGCATAGAGCAAGGATTTTATTTTACATTTGGAAGTATATTGGCACTGCAAGTCTTTTTTGAACTCGGACTTACAGGCATTATGCAACAATATGTTGCCCATGAAGCCTCCCATCTTAATCTTGATGAAAACAAGCAGTACCAAGGAGAAGAACAATATCAATCCCGTCTTGCTTCATTAGTCAAATTCTGCTTGAAGTGGTATTCTGTTTTAGCTGGCGTAGTCCTCGTGTTTCTCATCATCGTTGGCAATATCTATTTCTCCAAATATGGCAATTCACAGTCATCCAGTGTTGAATGGAAATTGCCATGGATAATCATTTGTATCGGCACATCAATATGTATATTTCAATCACCGTTAACTGCGATATTGCGAGGTTTGGGATATGTGAAAGACATGAGTAAAATAGGCTTTTATGGACAGATAATCAATCCTCTTTGTATTTGGTTAGGGCTTGTGCTTGGGCTGAAACTTTATGTTATGGGCATTGGATTTGCCATGTCTGTGGTTATTTGGCAAGTTTATGTAATACGCAAAGGATTATACCGCATACTTACAAATCTCCTTAAAACAAAGGTTTCCGAGAAAGTGAACTATTTTAACGAAATATTCCCTTATCAATGGAGAATTGCGCTGAGTTGGATAAGTGGTTATTTTATATTCCAACTATTCAATCCTGTGCTTTTTGCAACAGAGGGAGCAATAGTAGCAGGTCAAATGGGCATGACACTACACGCTCTCAATTCAATACAATCTCTTTCATTAAGTTGGATGAACACAAAAATCCCTATGATGTCAAAGTTGATAGCACTAAGAGAGTATGTTAAACTTGACACAATGTTTAAGCAGACATTAAAGCAGATGGTATCAGTATGCTCTGTTTTATTAGCGGCTTTCTTCTTGTGCCTATGTATATTAAATACGTCACAACTTGAGTTTAACAACACCATTTTGGCTGACCGTTTTCTCGGATATGTCCCAACACTGCTGATGATAGTACCCATATTTCTACAACAGTTTACAGGCTCGTGGGCTACATATCTACGTTGCCATAAGAAAGAGCCATTTTTAGTCAATTCTGTAGTTGGAGGTCTTTTGTGCATGGCTTCTACAATAGGCTTAGGCAATATTTTTGGTTTGTATGGCATTACTGTAGGATATTGCATCATTCAGATATTTCTATGTTTTTGGGCACACAAAATATATATATCAAAAAAAACAGAGTGGCATAAATTAGAGTTATAATGAATCCGATACTTACAATAGCAATCCCCACATATAACCGACCTGATAAAATTTACGAACAGGTCATGGGGCTAATCCCGCAATTAACCGATGAGGTGCAATTAATCGTGCAAGACAATCATAGTGACCAGCCTGTGGAATCGCTGTTCAGCAATGATGTCAAAGCTAAATGTACCTTTTTGCGTAATAAGTATAACATTGGTGCTGATGCCAACATAGCCAAGTGTTTTGAACTTTGTGAATCCCCTTGGCTTCTCGTATTGGGTGATGATGACCCGGTGGAGGATTTCGCTGTTGCTACAATTCTTGAAGACATCAAGAACTCTGAAGCGGGCAGAATATTCCTCTGTTATGATTGGAAACAAAGTTATGTAGCTCATGGACTTGACGAATTTCTTGCTCATTGCGATCAACGATATTGGTGTTTGTTCTGGATGAGTGGATGCGTATATCATCTGCCTTTGCTAAAGGATTTTTTTCACCAGTATTTTTATTCCATATCAACCATGCAACCCAATATAGTGTTGTTGGTAAATGTTTTGGCTAATCACCCGGAATATAGTATTGAGGTAACAGGCAAACATATCCATAAATTAGCGGGACCTGATACGCATTGGAACAGAGAGGTGTATATCTACGCATCATTGTTTATGTTTGATGTTCTTTTCAAATATAAGTCAAAATTAAAATCCACACTATTTCATACAGTTGCCGACCTATTGTATCGTCATGTAATTACAATGGTTAAAACTGAACGCGATTTTTCTCATGCTTTTGACCTTATGATGAGAATTACAAAACGAAGGGGGATAATAAACACTGTTCGCTATGATTTTCATTGGTTTATCAGATGCTTATATCATGTAATTATTAGGAAATGATCATGGTTAGGAATCCTAAAATTTCGATTATTGTTCCTGTATATAAAGTAGAGAAGTTCCTTTCGGAATGTGTTAACTCTATTCTTACCCAGTCGTTCAGGGACTTTGAACTAGTCCTTGTTGATGATGGCTCGCCCGATGAGTGTCCACAGATGTGTGACAAATATAGTCTAAATGATCCTCGTGTGGTCACGTTTCATAAGAAAAACGGAGGTCTGTCCTCCGCTCGTAATTTCGGACTAGACCATGCCAAAGGACGCTATATTATGTTTGTGGATAGTGACGACCTACTGGCCGAGGATGCGTTGGAACGCCTGTACAATGAAATTATTACCACAAATGCAGATGTGGTATTGGGTAGAATCATTCGATTTGATGCAAAAAGCGGGAAATCGCGTCCATACACGCATCTTGAGGATTACAAAGAAATGAGCGGCAAACAAACTTTGGAGATGTTGCTGAAAGGTAATCCGCTCAATATTAGTGTGTGTGGAGGGATGTATAAACGAGAAGTATGGGATGAAGTGAGAATGCCCGTAGGTTATGTTTGCGAGGATTGGTATATTATGCCCGATATATATCTGCAAAAAGACATAGCCGTTGTTTTTTTACCAATGCTTGTCTACCTATACCGAGATAATGCTCAAAGTACAATGTCGGGAATGTACCGTCACTGTAATTCACAAGTGATAGATGTTGCTGAACGTGTTATTCAAACTATAAAACAAATTGATAATGAATTATATTACAAAACTCTATGGAGCAATATAAAAAGAGTTTGGAAATATGTCGGCATAATTTATTCTCAGAAACGTAGAAAAGATGAATTAGATTTTCTCTCCAAAGTCCGTATCTTCATTAAATCATATTGGACAGACTTAATCAACGCAGACAAGATGAATACAGAAGAACGATTAGGAGTTTGGGCCTTTTGCTTTTGCGAGCCTATTTGTAGATTACTTTACATGTTGAAATATTCTAAGACGGATTAGTATCCACCTATTTTTATTGACTTATCCAAATAATTGCAAGAGATGCTTAAGTACCTAAAGGATATTTCCAGCGGTTTTTTCATCCTCGTAGTAGCATTCAGCTACAGCATCTACTTCGTTATTGCCACATTTTTAGGAATCCCACAAGAGGGTGTGGTATTTCGTTTGTATAGTGGCATCTTAGCCGTGGTAGTTGCATTCGTATTTTTTTTGTCCATCCATCGTATTCCGAGACGCATCTACATCGGTGGGTTGTTGTTGTGTGCAATAATAATATTGCTTTATTTTTCCACCAGATGTTTCTATGATGAAGTTAACAACCGATACACTTCCTATTTTTTATCAATGGGAGTCAGATTTATACCTGCCGTATTGACAGGGATGTATATGCTTTCACATGACGATATAATGAAAAAGGTAGAATATGCTCTTCTGCCTTTTATTTTATTATATACTATAACCTTGGCATCAGTCGCATTCACCGCCAACATCGGTGTAAATATTGCGCAGACATTCAATACAGACTTTCTTAACTACCAAAGCATCTCGTATTATTCAATCTTCGCTTTTGGTTTCAATATGTATCTTATTGTTCAGTGTAGTAATTCATATACACGCTATAGAAGATATATCTTGATAGCCTTGGCTATTTTACAAGTGATAATAACCATTATGGCTGGCGGGCGCGGTGCATTTGTGCTTGGTTGCGTATTTACTCTCTATTTTGCTTTAAAACATATTACATTCAGTAAACTTATCAGCTATATCTTAATTGGATTAGCTGTATTGCTTACAATAAATGCCATCCTGTCGGACAATGAAATTTTCAAGATGGGATTTGAACGTATATTCAATTTTTTTGGTAATACAGAAGCTATTGGAACAGATAACAGGTGGATTCGTTGGAATTTAGCATGGAATGCTTTTACTAAAAGTCCTGTTTTCGGACATGGCTTAGGCTCTGTGTTTTATGAGGTCGGATTTTATTCTCACAATATCTTTACCGACATGCTTTGCGAAGGAGGCGTGGTTCTTTTCTTAATATTCATCTTTGTTTTGATGAAATTTATCCGGGCTTCCCAAATATTGATAACTGAAGACTACAGAAATGAAATTATAGTAATAGTGTTCCTTTGCTCATTTGTGATGAACAGTTTCAGCGGATATTACTTGTCGGATACCGGAATTTGGCTATCTCTTACTTACGTCTTGTGCAAAAACTCATTAAATAACCGATTATACTAATGAATCAAAAACTTAAAATGATTTTTTCGCCAAGTATGCTTACGTGTATTTGGGACTTACTTACAAAATATTTACCTACGTACTTGTGGGTGGCGATAACACGCCCAAACAAGCAATGCTGGCTCATTACCGAACGCCCGACTGATGCCCGGGATAATGGATATGTATTATTTAAATGGTTATGCCAGAATCACCCAGAGAAAAATGTCATTTATGCCATTCGTAAGAATGCCGCCGACTATGCCAATGTCGCGAATTTAGGTAAGGTCATAGAATACGGTTCCTATCAGCATTGGTATTATTATTTTGCAGCCTCTATTTGTTGCGACACATCTTGGGGAATATGCTGTCCTAATTCCATGACATATCTGATAATGCGTAATGTACTTCCTCCTCGCAGCAAGCGAGTTTTCTTACAGCATGGCATCACAAAGGACTATATGCCACAAGGACGGAAGCGTAAACTGAATGCGGATATTTTTGTGTGTGGTGCTTATCCTGAATGGGAATATATCAATACCTATTTCGGATACACGAATGGTGAGGTGAAATACTTGGGATTTGCTCGTTACGACCGTTTGTGCGATACATCTGATAAAGTTAGCGTAAAACAAATATTATATATGCCCACATGGAGAGCCTACTTGCGCAATGACCGACATTTTGAGCAAAGTCAATATTATCAAAAAATAAAAGAGGTATTAACCCATTATGAACTCTACAACATTTTGGAACAAAACAACCTTGAACTGATTTATTTTGTTCATCCGTCAATCCGGGAAAGGAAACGATATTTTGAGCCATTTGCAAATTCCCGCATCAAGGTGCTAAATAACGAAGATTATGACTTACAAAAATTAATATGTTCAGCAAGTCTTTTAATAACTGATTTTTCCAGTATATATTTTGATTTTGCTTATCAAAAGAAACCTGTAATCTATTACCATTTCGATTATCAGCAATATCGAAAAGAGCATTACAGTGAAGGGTATTTCAATTATGAACGAGATGGCTTTGGCCCAATAGTTTATGATTTGCAATCATTAGTCAAAAATATAAGTTCAATAGTGGCGGACGGCTTTAATATTTCTGATGAGTTTTCACATAGATCGACACGTTTCTTTCCTGTGAGAGATTGCAATAATTGCTTAAGACATTATGAAGCTATTTACAAATTAGAAAAAGAAAAACGAGTATGAATCTGATTTTTTCGTTAACAAGACCATGGCTTTTAATAATGGTTATATTGTTACATTATCGAGTTTTCAATGATGACTTATTAATAAACTTCTAGGGGGGATTTAGTTGATACACAGCAGCTTATATATCAACTATGCAAAATTGCTGTTCCATTATATTTCTTAATGAGTGGTTATTTCCTGTATAATAAGAAAAAATTAACGTCCTCTACCTATAAACAAATCTTGATAAAGCGTGTCAAAAGTCTTATTGTGCCGTATTTACTGTGGAACTTAGCATCTTTGATTCTAAATATCTTAGGAGGAAATATTCTATTCCATTCCAAAGATATAGGAGACATCTTGATTCTATTTATCAAACAAACACCGAGTTTAGGCCCAATCAATCATCCACTATGGTATTTAAGGGATTTATTCATATTTGTTTTGATTTCTCCGATATGCTATATCATTGGTAAAAGTGTGTTTAAGCATGTTCTTTTTTGGTGCTAATATTATTATGGCTTATAGGTTTAGGTGACACAATAACTTATGATGGATTTGGTGGGTTATTATTTTTTTATAGTGGAATTTTACTTAACATAAATGATATTGATATATACCGTAAGATTAAGGTCCTGGCAAATAGAATCCATTTGTACATTGCAGCATATATGATTTGTTCCATTCTTCTTGTGCTTTACAGAGACGATTTGTCTGGTATCTATTTGAAGTTGTGCACATTGGTTGGCATATGGCTGTTCGTATCTTTGTTGGAACGCCATAAAAACAGATTGATAAAATCCCATAGTTGGAATTTGAGCCAAAACTCGTTTTTCTTATACTGTATGCACGGTATGTTTACTGGGAGCGTTTCAGGCATATTGACCAAAATAGCCATTATTGTTCAGCATCCGCTAATATTTATTTTATTGCAAGTCATAATAATCTCTGGCGCAATAGTCGTTTTATGCTTGTTTTCAAAATTAGTCAAGAATATTACTCCTACTGCCTACTCGATCCTTTCAGGAGGCAGATAATTTTGTTTAAATCAATTCAATATTTATAATAATGGAAAAGAATAAACTATGTATAGTCTACAATACAGCACCGCGTTATAGGGAAGCTATTTTTCGGGCTATTGATGCGGAGTGGAACTGTGATTGGTATTTTGGACATACAACGACTGATATTAAAGAAATGGACACTTCATTGTTAAATAAAGTGTACTATTACAAGACTTATTGGTGGGGGCAGAAGTTTTATTGGCAACATGGAATACTCGGTTTGCTATTCCGTCATGATTACCGTTTGTTCTTTATGTTACTTGAAAGCAGATGCCTCACGGCTTATTTGTTTTTCTTCTTGGCTCATTTTTTCTTTCCCAAGAAAAAAGTATATATATGGACTCATGGGTGGTATGGTAAAGAAACTAAGATTGAAGCCAAATTGAAATTATGGTTGTTTCGTCATGTAGATGGAATTTTTGTCTATGGCAATCATGCTAAATGTTTGCTCATGGAGCAAGGGTTATCTGAAAAAAAACTTTTTGTAATTCATAATTCATTAGCATATGATAAACAGCGAGCAATCAGAGAGCGGATTAAACCTTCTGACATTTATAAGGAACATTTCAATAATCGTTGTCCCACATTAATTTTCATAGGTCGCCTTACACCAGTAAAACGATTAGATTTACTAATAGATGCAGTTTCCCTATTGAATGCGCGTAACGAGTATTATAATATAGTGTTTGTGGGAGATGGTGAAATGCGGAGTAATCTTGAAAAAAATGTATCAGAGAAAGGGTTGACAAAAAATGTATGGTTTTATGGTTCTTGTTATGATGAACAAACAAATGCTGAACTTATATATAACGCAGATATGTGTGTCGCACCTGGTAATGTAGGGCTAACGGCAATACATGCCATGACTTTTGGATGTCCTGTCATTACGCATAGCGATTTTAAATGGCAAATGCCAGAATTTGAAGCAATTCATCCAGGTAAAACAGGAGACTTTTTCATCCGTGATAATGTTTCAGCATTGGCCGATACAATCAGCCATTGGTTTACTGTAAAACAAAGCCAGCGTGAAACTGTACGCCAAAATTGTTTTCACGAAATTGACACTCAGTGGACTCCGCAGTTTCAAATGGAAGTGATAAAAAGATATTTAAAATAGCTATGGTTCAATACATTAAAGGGTTTATTAAAAATGCAATAAACCCTGCGACATCTTTATTTGCCTTAATTGACGATATGTCAAAAATTGATCAAAAGGTAAAGATATATAGAAATGCCCACATTGTAAATTCAACTGTTGGACGATATTCTTATATTGGAATAAATTCTTGGGTAAATCATGCTGAAATAGGGCAATTTTGCTCAATTGCTTCTAATGTATTTATTGGGATGCCCCAACACACAATGGAGTTTTTGTCAACATCGCTAATTTTTACTGAAAGCCACAATGCACTTGAAACCTCGTGGATAAAGTATGATATAACAAGTCCTCACCAATATACATACATAGGCAATGATGTTTGGATTGGTTTTGGAGCATTAATAAAAGGGGGTGTGCGAATTGGTGATGGAGCTATCATCGGAACCGGTGCTGTAGTTACTAAAGATGTTCCCGACTATGCCATTGTGGCAGGAGTACCAGCTCAAATAATCCGTTACCGTTTCTCTGAGGAAATCATAGAGAAGTTGAAATCATTGGAATGGTGGAATCTCGAAGTTGATACGCTCATTCAGATTATATCCATCTTTCAGAAAATACCCCAATTGGATGTAGTTGAGGAACTTGATAGGTTAATAAATATTAAAATGGGGAGGGTAAGTAATCTCATTCCTACTTATGCCATGTTCCCAAGGAGGACTGTGGCATGAATGTTATTTCGATAAATAACGACAACAAAAAACAAGCTAAGCGGTTGTTGCAAATAAATGTAACTGCCAACTGGGGTAGTCATGGACGTATTGCTGAAGGTATTGGTGAAGCTGCTATGGCAGCAGGTTGGGAAAGTTATATTGCTTATGGAAGGTATATGCAACCAAGCCAATCGCATTTGATAAAAATAGGTACTCGTTGGGATCAAGCGTGTCACTTATTTCAAACACGTCTTTTTGACCGTCATGGACTTGCATCACAACGAGCTACATATAGTTTTGTGAATAAGATAGAACAGATAAAACCTGATATCGTACATTTACACAATATTCATGGATATTATTTAAACTATCCCATTCTATTTAATTATCTGCAGAAAAATAACATACAAGTAATATGGACCTTGCATGATTGTTGGGCTTTTACAGGACATTGCGCTTATTTTTCGGTGGAGGGATGTGAAAAATGGAAGGAACAGTGCCATAATTGTTCATTGTTAAAGTCATATCCAAAAGCTACTTTTTTTGATCGTAGCAGGATGAATTTCCTATATAAAAAAAGCAGCTTTACGTCAATAAAGAAGGTGATTTTAGTGCCTGTTTCTGATTGGATCAAGGGTTTGGTTAGCTTTTCATTCTTAAATCAATATCCAATGCATCGAATTTGGAATGGAATTGATATAGAACAGTTCAGACCTTGCGATAGAAAAGAGGCCATAAGTAAATATGGAACTTATATACTTGGTGTTGCAAGCAAGTGGGAAAAACGCAAAGGACTTGATGATTTTCTTGCCTTACGGCAATGCTTACCTGAATATATTTCTATAGTACTTGTAGGTTTAAAGAAAGAACAATCACGATTGCTCACAAAGGGCATTATTAGCATAGAACGAACCGAAAATATCGAACAAATGCAAAAGTTGTATTCGGGAGCATTGGCATTTATCAATCCTACGTGGGAAGATAATTTCCCTACTACCAATCTTGAAGCACTTGCATGTGGAACTCCTGTTGTGACTTACAACACAGGTGGCAGTGTGGAAGCTATTAATCCAGCAACAGGTATTATTGTTGAACAAGGAGATATTATTGGTTTAGCGAAAGCTATTAACAAAATTGAAGCAATCGGACGAAACAATTATACAGAAGTATGCCGTGCACGAGCTGTTTCCAACTTTAATAAAGTTGATCGTTTCCACGAATATATCAGTCTATACGACAAGTTATAATTATATACTATTTGATAATATATAATTGTAAGTCGTATTTATTCGCCAATCGCTATAAGTTTTTTTTCTTACAATAGTTAAGCATCACATAATACCTCAGAATACTATTCATGCCCCGATATAGATCATAATTGATAACTTCATATAATATGTTACACGATGAAAATATCTGTAATAACAGTCACTTTCAACAGTAGCAATACTGTAAGAGATACTATTGAAAGTGTCTTTCTCCAAACTCACAAAGATATTGAATATATTATCATTGATGGAGGGTCAAAAGACAACACGATTGATATTGTGCGAGAGTATGAGGCGCAGTATAAAGGACGGCTACGTTGGATTAGTGAATATGATCGTGGTATCTATGACGCTATGAACAAAGGTATTGCAATGGCCACAGGTGACATTGTGGGCATACTTAATAGCGATGACTTCTACACTTCTCCTGATGTATTGGCAATGATAGCGAAAGTAATGTCTGATACAAATTTGGATGCTGTATATGGAGATGTGCATTATGTGAGTAGTAGCAATTTAAGTAAATGCGTCCGCTACTATACATCTCGCCCATTCCATCGAAGTTGGATGCGGTTTGGTTTCATGCCGGCACATCCGTCTTTTTATTGTCGGCGTTCTGTATATGAGAAATTTGGAACTTTCGATTTATCGTATAAAGTTGCTGCTGATTTTGAAAATCTGTTGCGCCTGATATTCATACACCACATCCGCACCCGCTATATAGCCAAAGATTTTGTGACTATGCGCATAGGAGGTGTATCTTCTTCCGGCTTTCGTAGCCATAGGCAAATCATGCGTGATCATTTAAGAGCCTTGAAGCAAAATAGGGTGTTTTCCAATCCTCTATTCCTGTGTATGCGTTATCCTTACAAAGTGTGTGAAATCGTTGTAACAAAAATAAATAACATATTTCGATATAAATAAAAATGAAAGCTCTTATTACAGGCATCACTGGTCAGGATGGTTCCTTCTTGGCCGAGTTCCTTTTAGCAAAAGGTTATGACGTGCACGGCACGATACGGCGTTCATCGGTAGACTTCCGTGAGCGTATCGCCCATTTGGAAGGACATCCCAATTTTCACCTGCATTATGCAGACTTAGGTGACTCCATGAGTATTCTGCAAGTAGTGAAAAAAGTAAGGCCGAATGAAATCTATAATCTGGCCGCACAAAGCCATGTGCAGGTGTCGTTTGACTCACCGGAATTTACAGCGGATGTGGATGCGACCGGCGTATTGCGTATCTTGGAAGCTGTGCGCCAATGCGACCTGACTGATACTTGCCGAATTTATCAGGCTTCGACTTCAGAACTTTACGGCAAGGTGGAGGAAGTTCCTCAAAATGAGAGCACTCCTTTCCACCCTTACAGCCCATATGCCGTGGCCAAACTCTATGGTTACTGGATTGTGAAAGAGTACCGGGAGGCTTACAACATGTTTTGCTGTTCGGGTATCCTGTTCAACCATGAGAGCGAACGCCGTGGAGAGACTTTCGTCACCCGGAAAATCACCCTCGCCGCTGCACGTATCGCGCAAGGCAAGCAGGAGAAATTGTATTTGGGAAACCTCTCTTCATTGCGTGACTGGGGATATGCCAAAGACTATGTAGAGTGCATGTGGCTAATTCTTCAAAACGAAAAACCAGAGGATTTCGTGATAGCTACTGGTGAGCAGCATTCCGTGCGCGAGTTTTGCCAGTTGGCTTTCCGTTATGCCGGAATAGAACTGTGTTTTGAAGGAGAGGGAGAGAACGAAAAAGGCATAGATACGAAAACCGGCAAGGTACTGGTAGAAGTGTCTCTCGACTTTTACCGTCCGACCGATGTAGTGAATTTATGGGGGAATCCGGCAAAAGCTAAACGAGAATTGGGTTGGAATCCGCAGAAGACCACTTTCGAGCAACTTGTTAAAATCATGGTGGATGCGGACATGGCCAAGGTGGCCGTGGAGCGTGCCGGAGAACATGTACGCACCAACTTGGAAGAATATCTGGAGAAAGGAATCGTAAAATGATGGAAAAGAACGCAAAAATCTATGTGGCAGGCCACCGGGGAATGGTAGGATCTGCCATTGTCCGTGAACTGGAACGTCAGGGCTACACGAACATCATCACCCGAACGCACAAGGAACTTGACCTGACACGCCAAGAAGCAGTAGAGCGTTTCTTTACTGAGGAAAAGCCGGAATATGTGTTTCTTGCCGCGGCAAAGGTGGGCGGTATCATCGCCAACCAATCGGCATTGGCGGACTTCATGTACGAGAACATGATACTGGAGATGAATGTCATCCACTCGGCAT
>ENA-OOXF01000875-OOXF01000875.1-human-gut-metagenome-genome-assembly--contig:-NODE-875-length-21785-cov-2.638334_pt1 | contig 21785 bp, 18 predicted proteins | sample MGYA00241586_ERZ501341 | MGnify/ENA primary metagenome ERZ501341 (study PRJEB25962, sample SAMEA2042985) | human gut metagenome | biome: human gut; feature: human-associated habitat; material: faeces... | reverse complement strand
TGCGCATTGATTGTTATACAAAAATACGTCATTCCGATATACAATAGTAAGTGTTTAAGTCACTATTGCAAAGAAAGGAATGACGTATTAATAGCAAATAAAACTAACGAATTATCACATTCAAAATGGGTATGTAAATATCATATTGTCTTTGCAATGATATTTTCAATCATACATCGTTGTGTCAATTCTATCGAGGCAGACTTTTGCTCCATGTAGCTTTGCCATTCGAGGAAAAGCCTAAGAATAAACTTCCGGACGATAATTTGAAATATTATCGTCAGAGAAAATCATTAACTACCAGACAGCTTGCCGAGAAAATGGATGTTGTTCCTGCTACTATCCTGATGTATGAACAGAATAAATACCCTATCCCTTATGATGTAGCCAAAGAATGGATTTGATGGGAAATGAATTATGCATACCTCTATTAAAACATGATTTCATATGGTATAATACAAACATTGCGGAAATGTCCAATATAACACGAAGGGAGGACTGCGCATGAAGATAACAGATCTTCTTGGAGAAGCAACAGAATATGATAAAAAGCAGGCAGTTGAACATAAAAAAGTGAAAAGTTGGCTTAAAAGTGTCAGTGCCTTTGCGAATACAGCGGGCGGAACTTTAATTTTTGGTATTACAGATGGTGAAGAAATTGTTGGATTGGAAGATATTAAGTCCGATTCTGAATTTATTAGCCAGAAAATCAAAGAAAGAATTTCACCATTTCCAGAAGTTATAATGAAGCTTAGTAAAACCGAAGATGAAAAAGACCTTTTGTTGCTTTATGTACCGGCAGGTGCAGAAACACCTTACTATTATACTGGCGATGGTGTGACAGAAGCTTACATTCGTATTGGTAATGAAAGCGTTGTTGCTGATGCGACTGAACTGAAACGCTTGGTTATGCGTGGTAGAAACTCTTCTTATGATTCGGTGATGTCACCATACAATTATGAGGACTTTTCTTTCAGTAAGCTGAGAGAACGCTATAAATCCTGGACTGGCAACAGCATGACGGAGAAAAGTTTTGAGTCTTTCGGTATCCGAGATGCAAATGGACACCTTACCAATGCAGGCGCTTTGCTTGCTGATGATGCACCCATTCGCTGGTCTCGTCTTTTCTGCACAAGATGGAATGGGTTAGATAAAAGTGGCGGACAGGTTGATGCTTTGGATAGTGCCGAGTATAGTGGCAGTCTTATCATTCTTCTGAATGAGGGCATGAGTTTTGTAAAGCGTAACATGAAAACCATTTGGAAGAAAATACCTGATTCCAGAATTGAAATGCCAGATTATTGCGAGCGAAGTGTTTTCGAAGCTTTGGTCAATGCGTTGATTCATAGGGATTATCTGATTAATGGCAGTGAAGTTCATGTGGATATGTTTGATGACCGCCTTTTAATTTATTCTCCGGGTGGAATGCCTGATGGAACACTGATTCAGGGGCGTGATATTGATGATATTCCTTCAACCAGAAGAAATCCTATCCTTGCAGATATTTTTGCCCGCCTTGGATATATGGAACGTCAAGGCAGTGGATTAAGTAAAATCCGTACCGCATACGAAAATGCAGCAAATTATCAACCGGGTTTGGAACCGACCTTCCGATCCAATCGAGTGGAATTTACTGTAAAGCTTCCAAATCTGAATTTTAAAGCATCAAGTAATGAAGCTTTAAATGAGGCAATAAATGAAGCTTTAACTGATAATCAGAAAATGCTCCTTGATATGTTGCGCAATGATCCAACAATTACGCAAAAAGAAATTATTGAACGAGTCTCTTTGTCGAGAAGCACTGTTCAGAGAATGATCAAAGAGTTGTCTGAATTAGGACGATTAGAGAGAATTGGTTCAAAGAAAACTGGCAGTTGGATTGTAAAAGAGTAAAAGAAAATATGTTATTTTGAAATCTCCGTTGTTCTGTTGTAGAATGACGGAGATTTTTCATGTAAATGTTCAGGTGGAACGAGCAGACAGCATCTTCTGATATGACTGAAGGGGATTATAATGTCATCCCAACAAACAAATTTCGGAAATTGACTCTCAGAGGAATTTGAGAAAATATATGAAGTGGTACACCTTATACTGCTTGCCAATTTGTGAAGCCAGTAAAAAGTGTGCTACTTCTTATTGCAATTTAGGTATAGCTTTGGATAAATTAAGTGTAAAAGAGTACGAAGACCCTTTTAAGGGTAACTAGTATTCAAAACGCCCCTGACAGGGGCAGCGAAAGAGAAAAGTGCAATGTGTCTTGAACAAAGTGAAAGCCAGCGTCTTGAGGCGCTGGCTAGTATTAAGGGCTTATAGCCCGTCGTCAAACCACCCGTTTGACGGGTGGTCATGATTATAACGAAAGCAGTTAAGCTGTTATGGTATACGCTTTATAGACTGCTTGCGAAGCTGACACTTACCATTTTTCCGGAATTCCGGGGAAGTCGGCAATTGTCAGCATACAGCAGCTGCCGGTGGCCAGCAGTGTATTTGTATCAGTATCATATACATGAATCTGCATAGTAATCAACTGGTCATTATGCGAAACAACCTCAGCCTGTGCCTCTACCATTGCACCGGAAGGAGCGCCTTTGATGAAATCTACGGTCATCGATACCGTAACCACGCGCTTACCCATAGCAGCGCAGGCAATACCGGTGGCATTATCCACCAGTGTTGTAAGCAAGCCTCCGTGCAGCTTGCCGTTAAGGTTTGTGTGGATGGCAGGGTCGATGCGCAGGCCGACTGCAGCTTTGCCGCAGCTGATGCTGTGAACCTTTATGCCGCAGTGCTGCATAAAAGCATTATGCGTGTAGATATCTTTTACGCTTCGGATAATTTCTTCCGGTTGCATAAATCATTCCTCCTTTAGACAGGCGTCCAGCGCTTGGGCAACGTCGTTGCATTGCTCAAGGCTTGCTACCCAATTTTGTAAACGTAATGCCTTTGCTTCGCCGTAAACAGGTACGGCAAGGCTCATAAACTTGGCGCAGAGCTCCTCCCAAGTCAGAGGATTTTCCGGATCTCCCTTAGGATAATCAACCTGCATTGTAAGAGTTTGTCCGTTATGCAGCTGAATTTCTACTCTGGAAGCCAGCTTGGAAGCATCTGCTGCATGAAGCTGTTCCATAGCCTCATCGCGGATAACCTCGATGCGTTGCATTAAATCCGTAAGCTCTTTGTTATGGATACATTCCTCGCTGAACTGCGTAATGCCTACTTCGCCGAACTTCAGCATTGCAGCGGAGCAATATTGAATACTGAATTTGCCGCCGTAGGGAGTTTGCGGCTGCGGATTGTTGATCAGATAGTTGGTAATATCGTTGACGTACAGCTTAATTTTAGCGATATCCTTGGGCTGCAGGGAATGAGCCTTGCGCAGCTCCTGAATGGCGTAAAGTGCGGCATGGGCATGCTTGCAGCAGGCGTAAGGCTTGAAGGAGTTGATGTCGATTTTCAGTTTATCAGTGCTCATGTTTTCGGTAAGCTTTTCTAAATGCGGTTCTTTGACCATGGCACGGCAGAAGCCCTTTTCGCCTTCTAAAATTTCACTGGCTGCAGTAAAACCCTTCTGCGACAGATAAGCGCTGAGGACGCCGCTGTAGGAAGCCTTGCCCGTGTGCAGCGGCTTGCTCATGGCACCTTCTTTGAGAAATTCCCACAGGCCTGCGGCCTGGGTTCCGGCGCTGCCATAGCACATCAAGGTCTGCTGTGCGTCAAGACCGAGAGCGTTGGCGGCAGCAGCACCGGCGGCGATGGTGCCTGCGGTACCGGTAGTATGCCAAAAGAAGTAGGATTCCGGGATAACAGCTTCGCCTACGCGGCCGCTGGCTTCGTAGCCTGCACAAATTGCTGCAATGAGCTGCTTGCCGCTTTTGTGTTCGGCCTCGCAGACAGCCAACGCTGGGGAAACAACAACGCAGGCCGGATGAATAATCGACGGGTTATGCAGGTCATCAAAGTCCAGACTGTGAGAGGCAGCACTGTTGATAAAGGCTGAGTTCAGGGCACTGGCCTTTTTGGCGGGAAGGCTGCCGAAAATATTCGCCTGTGGTGCATCACCTTGCAGGATAACATCATGTATAATACGTACTGGTTTTTCCTGCGAACCGCGGACAGCAATTCCCAGCCAGTCCAGCAGACATTTTTTAGCCATTTCGATGCTGTGAGCAGAAAGCTTTTCGTAGCACAATTCTGCGGTAAATTTTGCTAATGCTTTAGTTGTCATTGTTAATACCTGCCTTTGCTTTAATTTTAACTATTGCCATGGTATTCGCCAAATGCAACGTAAACACCTGCCTTAGCCTTAAAACAAATTACCTCCCTGCTGGTATTCTCCGAAAACCTCGCGCAGTACGCCGCAGATTTCGCCTAAGGTTGCATAGGTTTTAACAGCATCAATAAGATAAGGCATAAGGTTAGCTTCACCCTTGGCAGCTTCCTTCAGAGCTTTCAGGGAAGAATCTACTGCGTGCTGGTCACGGTGAGCCTTCATTTCATTTACACGGGCAATCTGACGTTCCGCAACGCTTAAATCTGCCGTAATAACATCATTTGTTTTGACAACCTTGTTGTCCGCAAATTTGTTGACACCGATGACTGTACGCTTGCCTTTTTCAATATCTGTCTGATATTCGTAGGCATGGGCAGCCATTTCACCTTGCATATAGCCTTGTTCGATAGCAGCAACCGCACCGCCCATGGCATCAATTTTTTGGATGTATTCATAAGCTTCTTTTTCGAATTTGTCAGTGAGTGCTTCAACATAATAAGAACCGGCCATGGGGTCGATAGTGTCGGCAACACCACTTTCGTAAGCGATGAGCTGTTGGGTACGCAGTGCAAGCGTTGCACTTTCTTCCGTCGGGAGGGCAATGGCTTCGTCATACGCGCAGCAGGCCATCGACTGAATGCCTGCAAGTACAGCAGACATAGCCTGCCAGGTAATGCGGGCAACGTTGTTCAAAGGCTGCTGTGCTGTCAGCACGCTGCCTGCGGTATGAACGTGTACGCGCAGCATCTGTGCCTTGGGAACGGTGGCTCCGTAACGCTCTTTCATGATGCGTGCCCACAAGCGGCGGGCAGCGCGGAATTTGGCTATTTCAGAGAAGAAATTAAGGCCTGCGGTAAAAATCCAGCTGATACCGGGAGCAAAATCATCAACCTTTTGGCCTGCTTTGATTGCAGAATCAATATAGGCCATGGCATTAGCGAAGGCAAAAGCGATTTCCTGTACCTCGGAAGCACCTGCTTCGCGAATGTGATAAGCGCCAACGCTGATAGTATTCCATTTGGGGATATTCTGCGAGCAATAAGCAAAGGTATCTGTAATCAGGCGCATGGAAGGACGTGGCGGGAAGATATAGGTTCCGCGAGCGATATATTCCTTGAGAATATCGTTTTGAATAGTGCCCTTCAGCTGCTTCGGTTTTACGCCCTGCTTTTCGGCAACAGCTACATACATTGCCAAAAGTACGGCTGCCGGACCATTGATGGTCATCGAGGTGCTGACCTTGTCCAGGGGAATCCCTTCAAAAAGCTTTTCCATATCAGCGAGAGAATCAATAGCTACGCCAACCTTGCCGACTTCGCCTTCGGATAACGGTGCGTCGCTGTCCAGACCGATTTGTGTCGGTAAATCCATAGCTACGGAAAGACCGGTTTGGCCTGCCTGCAGCAAATACTTGTAACGGGCATTTGTTTCTTCGGCAGTGGCAAAGCCTGCATAAGCACGCATAGTCCACAAGCGGCCTCTGTACATTGTTGGCTGCACACCACGGGTGAAGGGATACTGACCGGGAAAGCCGAGTTTACTGTTATAATCAAATTTTTCATCGATATCTAAGGGTGTATATAAGCGCTTTTCGCTTAAATGCTGCCGTTCGGGGAATTTTGCGATTGCCTTGGCAACCTTGGCATCATAGGCATCTAAGCTAAGCTGTAAATCTTCTCGTGTAGTCATAATGATTTTCCTCCTTGGATTGCTCTTTCATCGTGCCTGTTTTTTCTAACGCTATGTGCATGTCGAAGGCATGTTCCAAATCAACAGGCTCATGGCCGTTTTTTCTTTGCGCCATTTTCAGGTAATCATAAAGCTGTTCCCTGAAATCGGGGTGGGCGCATTTTTCGATAATCAGTTTGGCCCGTTTTAGAGGACTCAGACCGCGGATATCGGCTACACCCTGCTCGGTAATAAAAACCATCGTATCATGTTCGGTATGATCTGCGTGTGAAACCATGGGAACTACGCTCGAGATATTACCGCCTTTGGCAGTTGACGGGGTGGAGAATATTGTCAGGTAACCGTTGCGCATATAATCTCCGCTGCCGCCGATACCGTTCATCATACGGTTGCCCATAACATGGGTAGAATTTGCCTGACCGTAAATATCAAATTCAAGCGGTGTATTCATGGAGATAACGCCGAGGCGGCGGATGACCTCCGGATTATTGCTGATGTCGAGCGGGCGCAGAACAATACGGTTACGGTAGAGCTCGGGATCTTCTTTATACATCTCCCAAACTGTCGGCGATGGAGTGAAGGCACAGCCGGAGGCTTGAGTGACCTTACCGCATTTTATCAGCTTGAAAACAGAATCTTGCAAAATCTCTGAGTACATAGTAAGATTTTCAAATTTAGATTCTGCCAAACCCATTAATACAGCATTGGCTATGCTTCCTACGCCGGACTGCAACGGCAGCATTTGCTGCGGCAGACGGCCGTGGCGCTGCTCGTGCTCCAGAAAATCAACCAGGTTAGCGGCAATTTTTTTTGCTTGCTTCATCAGGAGCGCTTAAATTGCGTACATGGTCGACAATGTCTGATTCGACGATGCAGGTAATTCTGTCAAGTTCGCAGCTTACATAAGGAGAACCGATGCGGTCACCGACATGATAAATAGGGATTTCGGTGCGCTCTGGTGGTTTGCTGCAGATGTAAATATCGTGCATTCCCTCCAGCGTCAGCGGGATAGATGTGTTGACCTCAACAATAATTTTTTTCGCATGCTTTATAAGCATAGGCGTGTTGCCGACACCCGGACCGAGAACAATGCTGCCGTCTGCATTGATAGCAGCGGCTTCAACGATTGCAACATCAACATCGCCGTAAAAGCCGTAGTCGATTTGTTGGGCAAAGTGGCTTAAATGCTGATCAATATAGGTTACGCTGCCGGTGTTGATCTGGCGGCTGAGTGTTTTGTTGGAGGCTGCATAATAAGGCATGCGTCCGCTGATACCGCTGACTTCGGCAAGTGCTTCTTCGATTTCCGGTCCGACGGAAGCACCGCTCCAAATATTGATACAGCATTTTTTGCCGGCCTTGATGGCTTTAGCGAGAGCAAGTGTGGTTTTCTTAGGATAGCCAGAGGGGGTGAAGCCGCTGACACCGACATTCATACCATCGGTAATCAGTGTGGCTGCTTCGTCCGCGCTGACTATTTTGTCAAATAGGCAGGGGGTGCGCAAACGTGATGCATCCAGCATTTCAAAAACCTCTTTTCTTTTTTGGAAATTTCCTTATCTGCTTACAGTTTAAATCTATCAACATATAAAGTAAAATACGGAAAATACATTTTACATATAAAAAATGCGTATATGTTAACTCGCTCTTTGATGCGGGAACAGGATAATTCATGATATATAGTTATCTGTTTTTAGAAAAAAACGAAAAACTTATGCTTTTGTTCCTAATCACTTATAAAAATAATCTATTGGAGTTATATGTGTTTTGCATATGCTGTCATTGGTTTTATGAAAAATTTAATTTTAAAAACTAAAAAAGTACTCAGAAATATTGCTGTATAGTATAATAAAGGCAGAGAGAAGTAAAGGAGAACCCTATATGGACATAGAATATTACCGCAATTTTATTGCCATAGTTGAGGCCGGCAGTATTTCTGCCGCAGCTAAGCAGATAGCGATTGCCCAACCGGCGCTGAGTAATCAGCTTAAGGTGCTGCAGAAGCGTTTTGGTACGCAGCTGCTGCATGTGCGCCGTGGCGGTCACAGCATTGAGCTTACGGATGCAGGCTGTATTTTATATAACAAGGCTAAGTATATCTGCTCGGCAGAAAACAGTGCTCTGAAGGAGATAGTTGACTGTCAGGCAGGTTTTAGCGGTACGCTGCGCATCAGTCTGTCACCTTCGATGTCAATAAACTTTATTAAAAACTTTTTGAGTGATTTTTACAGAGAGTTTCCGCATATTAATTATGAGCTGTATGAGGTGCCGATTGACGAACAAACCCAGCAGCTTTTGGAGGGGAAAACGGAAATAGGCATTGCCAATGCACCCCTAAAGCAGTCTAAACGCTTTGAAACGCTGTTCAGCCGTAAAGAGCGTCTGGTTGCGCTTTTTCATAAGGATAGCCCGTATCTGAAAAATGATAAGCTTAATATCCTGCTGGATGATTTGGAGGACATTCCGTTATGTCTTTCGCGTGGCTGTTCTGAGCTGTTTTTTTCTGTGTGCTCGGATTCACACATTTTCCCGCAGGTTATGAGTATTAATACTACTAAGCTTTCTGCAATAGCCTGGGCAGAAAAAAATACCGGTGTGGCAATTGTACCGGCACCGGCTGTAGAATTGTTTCCGGCGAATCTGGTCCGCAAGGAAATCAAGGATGAGCGCTTGTTTCTGGAGATGACGCTGTCTATAGTTAAGGGCAGAGAGCTGTCGCAGGTTGCGCAGACCTTTATTAATTATTATATGCAGAATAAATAAAAATACGCCTTAGGCTGTTGATGCCTAGGGCGTATTTGTTTGCCTTCTTACTGTATTTTTTTCTTCGGTCTGTATTCTGAGATAAACAGGCCGGTCATCGTCAGGATGGTGCCGAGTGCTACCAGCAGCGTGATTTTCTCCTGCAGGATAATTGCTGAGGTAATGACGGTGATAACAGGAACCATATAAATATAAACGCTGGCCTTGACTGCGCCCAGCTCCTTTACTGCCAGATTCCAGGTGACAAAGCAGAGGGCGGAAGCACCCAGTCCCAGAAAGACGATATTGAAAAGATAGGTAGTATTGGCGAAGCGCGCCAGGTTCAGTTCAAAATCCAGAAAACCGAGCGCTGGCACCATAAAGAGAATGCCGTAAAAAAAGGTTCTGCGTGTAGCGAGGATAACAGGATAGCCGTAGCTGCTGATTTTTTTCGTCAGCATAGCATAAAACGCCCACACGACGGCAGCCGAAATCGCCAGCAAATCACCCAGTGGATTGAGCTGCATGGCTGCACCGTTGAAGCTGATGCAGGCGATGCCTGCCATTACGATGAAAAAGCCGATGATGAACTGTTTGCTTAAGCTGCCGGCAGAGCGCATAAAATAATGCGCCAGCAGCGCGGTAAAGAAAGGCGCTGTGCTGCCGATTACGCCGACGTTGGAGGCCTGAGTATAGGTAAGGGCGATGTTTTCCAAAAGGTAGTAGAGGCAGATGCCGCAAAGGCCTGCGGCCATAAAAACAGGCTCCTGCTTTTTATCTGTTTTCAGCATTTTAGGATAGGCCAGCCAAAGGGCGAAAAAGGCCATAATAAAGCGGAAAAAAAGGATTTCCAACGGCTGAAAGCCGGTAAGTAAAACCTTGGTAGAAATAAAGGTCGTGCCCCAGGTAGCAATAGTAATGAGGGCAGCAATGTGACCGATGTAGCGAGTGTTTTGCATTTGCTTAGGAATCTCCGTTCTTTTAGTGCGCAGTAAAGCGTACTCTATGATTTTAGCAGACTAAAATCCTGCTATGAACAAACTATCCCCTCTGCCAATGCAGCAGAAGGGATAGTTTGTAAAATTTTATTTTGTGTGCTTGTCTTCGGCAGCCTGCTTATTGGGGGCTGCTGCTGCGTATTTCGTCAGGGCAACCTTCGTAATGTGGAAGTCGCCTACGGCAGCAGGACCGTCGATACAGCCGTTGGAGCAGGCCATACCTTCGATATAGCTGCAGTCGAGCTTGCCTGCGGCAGCAGCCTTAACCGTATCACGGCATTTGTCCAGTCCGGAGCAGTATTGCGCATTATGTACCTCACCGCCCATAGCTGCAACCGTATCCTGCACGGCAGCGCTTACGCCGGCCGTCAGCGGGAAGCTCAGGCCAAGCTTGGAGGCATCGCGTTCATAAGCAGTATCACCGCTCATTTCCGCAAATTTGATATCCTTGCCCTCCAGCATGCACATAATCTCTTCAAAGGTCAGCACATAGTTGATGGTTTCGCGGTGCTCGCGTGCTTCCACCTTTTTTGCGATGCAGGGACCGATGAACACAGTAACTGCATAAGGATATTTTTCCTTAATCAGCTCAGCGCAGGTGAGCATGGGGGTGGGAGTGTCGGAAATCTTGTCGGCTGCCTCCGGTACCTGCGTTTTAATCAGCTTAACAAAGGCAGGACAGCAGGAGCTGGTCATAAAGCCCTGCTTGGCAGGAACCTTCTCCAGATATTCCTCTGCTTCCTTAACGCTGGTGATATCGGCGCCAACGCCAACCTCTACAACCTCGGCGAAGCCTGCTTTTTGCAGTGCCTCGTAAATTTGTGCCATGGTAATCTTCAGACCGTATTGGCCTACGATAGAAGGTGCCACAAGGGCGATAACCTGCTTGCCTTGCTGAATTTCGCGGATAACGCGGATAATATTGCTGCGCTCGTCAATGGCGCCGAAGGGGCAGGCGTTGCGGCAGGCACCGCAGGAAACACATTTTTCGTGGTCAATGACAGCCTTACGGTTTTCACCGATGCTGATGGCACCGATGGCGCAGGCACGCACGCAGGGACGATGGATTTCGATAATCGCACCGTAGGGGCACATCTGCTTGCAGCGTCCGCATTCAATACATTTCGTTTTATCGATAAAGGCGCGGTCCTGAATAATGCTGATAGCCTTTTTGGGGCAGTTATTCATGCATTTATGGGTGATGCAGTGACGGCACATATCGGTAACGTAATAGGCATCAATCGGGCATTGGTCGCAGGCTGCGGGGAGCACGTCGATAATCGGCAAATCGGTGCGCTCGGGCTCGTTCAGCGTCAGCTTGGCAGCTTCGATGATATTGCTGGAGCACTCCTGCCCCAGCGCCATATCAATACGGTTTTTCAGTACGGCTCTTTCTTTATAAACACAGCAGCGGTAGCGCGGAGTGTCCTCGCGTACCTCCTGCAGAATATCGTAGACGTGGTCAGGCAATTCGTTATTCCAGGTGTAGCGGGATAAATGCTCTAGCACCATGCGGCGCAGCTGCGCAACAGCGGTTAATTCCATAAGGGTTCCTCCTTGGCAATTAGTTATATTGCGTTTTGCATTGCATACTCTATACTGTACAATTCTTTACAGAACGCAAAAATCCTGCTGAAGCAGGAGAGAAATACTGGTTGGCATAAGTCTGGTCATCTGTTTTGATATTTGAAATTCTATCAGATATAACTGAAACTTTTCGGAGTTTCAGATTTCTATCAGATATAACTGAAACTTTCCGTGATTTTAGATTTCTATCAGATATAACTGAAACTTTTCACGATTTTAGATTTTTATCAATTATATCTGATAAAAATCTCTACTGTTGTAGCTGAAAATAAGCATACTGTTGTAAGGATATACATAAAAAATAAAAATTTTTCCTCTTACCCCCTTTACAAATTCAAATCCTAGTATTATAATAAGCGCATAAAGCAACGACGTGGTTGTTGGATTGAGAAATCCAAACTTCGTAGTTGCTTTTTCTTTTATATCAGCGGTGAGAATTATCCTCTTAACCATGATAAGTGCAACGAAGCACCGTAGCAGCGCAGGGCGCAGCTGACGGTGCTTTCTTATTTACAGAGCCAGAGAGAAGAAAATCTGTAAAGCACAAAAAACTGTAATCCAGATGAGGGGGCTTACACTTCGTAAACCCAAGGAAATTCTCAGAGAGAAATTAGGGAGGTTTTACAATGAATGATGTACCGAAACTGTTTGGCAGCTTAGTTTTTAACGAAAGCGTTATGAAGGATCGTCTGCCGACTGCAACCTATAAGGCATATAAGGCAGCAGTGCTTGCAGGCACTCCGCTGAATCTGGAAATTGCTAATATCATCGCCAATGCTATGAAGGACTGGGCTCTGGAGCATGGCTGTACTCATTTCACTCACTGGTTCCAACCGATGACCGGTATTACTGCTGAAAAGCATGAAAGCTTCATTTCTCCTACTGCCGAAGGCCGTGTTATTATGGACTTCTCCGGCAAAGAGCTGATTCAGGGCGAGCCTGATGCTTCCAGCTTCCCGTCCGGCGGCCTGCGTGCAACCTTTGAAGCCCGCGGCTATACAGCATGGGACCCGACCTCCTATGCATTTATCAAAGATAACTGCCTGTGCATTCCTACAGCCTTCTGCTCCTATACCGGCGAAGTGCTGGATAAAAAGACTCCGCTTCTGCGTTCCATGAATGCAGCCAGCAAAGCAGCCTGCAAGCTGCTGAAGCTGTTCGGCATTGATACTATCCGCGTCAACAGTACTGTTGGTCCGGAACAGGAATATTTCCTCGTAGATAAAAAAATGTGGGAAAAACGTAAAGACCTGGTTTACACCGGCCGTACCCTTTTCGGTGCGAAATCTCCGCGTGGGCAGGAACTGGACGACCACTACTTCGGCATTATCAAACAAAGAGTTCTTTCCTTCATGAAGGATTTGGACGAGGAACTGTGGAAGCTGGGCGTACTCGCCAAGACCGAGCATAACGAAGTTGCTCCGGCACAGCACGAGCTGGCACCTATCTTCACAACTACCAACGTAGCATCTGACCATAACCAGCTGATGATGGAGTTCATGAAACGTGTTGCTCTGCGTCATGGTCTTGTTTGCCTGCTGCATGAAAAACCCTTCGATGGCGTAAACGGCAGCGGTAAGCATAACAACTGGTCCTTATCTACGGAAGAAGGACTTAACCTGCTGGATCCCGGCAAGGAGCCGTACAAAAACCTGCGCTTCCTGACCTTCCTGGCAGCAATCATCAAGGCTGTTGATGAATATCAGGATCTGCTGCGTGTATCTGTTGCCAGCGCCGGCAATGACCATCGTCTGGGCGCAAATGAAGCTCCTCCGGCTATCGTTTCCATGTTCCTTGGCACTGAGCTGACTGCAGTTCTCGAAGCTATTGCAGCAGACAAGGTTTACAACGGCAACCCGGAAAGCTACATTAAAGTAAGCGACGATACCATTCCTGCTCTGGTTAAGGACAACACCGACAGAAACAGAACCTCTCCGTTCGCCTTCACCGGCAATAAATTTGAATTCCGTATGCTGGGTAGCATGTTCTCCATCGCCGGACCCAACATCGTACTGAACACCATCGTTGCCGAAGAGCTGGATGAATTTGCTGATAAGCTGGCAGATGCTCCTGATCTGGAAGCTGCAGTATATGATTTGGTTAAAGAAACCTACAAGGCTCATAAACGCATTGTCTTCAACGGTAACGGTTATACCGATGCATGGGTTGAGGAAGCTGCCAAACGCGGTCTGCTGAACCTTAAATCTACTCCGGAGGCTTTGCCGTATCTGGGACATGCCAAGAACATCGAGCTGTTCGAAAAGCATAACATCTTTACAAAAGCCGAGGTTGAATCCCGTGTAGAAATCCTGCTGGAGAACTACAGCACCACGATTTCTATCGAAGCAGCAACCATGCTGGATATGTTCCATAAGGACATCCTCCCGGCAGTTACCGCTTATACCGGAGATTTGACCAAAGCAGTACTTGATAAAAAGGCTGCCGGTGTCAGTGCAGGCTTTGAAGGCGCACTTGCTGATAAGATGAGCAAGTTGGGCGGAGAAATGTATGCATCCTCCCTGAAGCTGGAAGATGGCTTGAAGGAAGCAGCAGAAATCGGCGATAGCGAGAAACAGGCTCTGTACTATCACGATACCGTTCTTGAAGAAATGGGCAAGCTGAGAAGTGCGGTTGATGCTGCCGAAGCTTTGACCGGTGGTAAGTATCTCGACTATCCGACTTATGGTGAGTTGTTGTTTGGTGTAAATGAGTAAACTGCAGTTGCCTTCTCGACAGCCTTGAGTAAGGTGTGTTAAGATAAAATAATATATATAAACTCATACACAATGGGGTGTATCCGAAAAATCGGGTACGCCCCTTTTTCTTTAGCTAATGCCATGTGAGCGCTGCTCAATGACACGTTAAAAAATATTATAATTTGAGGGGTGTTTGCAAATGGACAAATATGTATCTGCCGATACTATATGGGTGCTGATAGGTGCCTTCCTGGTATTTTCTATGCAGCCGGGCTTCGCAATGGTGGAGACAGGCTTTACCAGAGCAAAAAATGCCGGCAACATTGTTATGAAAAACGTCATGGATATGTGCCTCGGTTCCATCGTTTTCTGGGTTCTGGGCTTTGGCCTTATGTTTGGTACCGATATCGGCGGCTTCATCGGCACGCCAGACTTCTTTGTGAAAGGTGATTACGGTGCCAGCTATCCAAGCACTGCGTACTTTATCTTCCAGACGATGTTCTGTGCTACCGCAGCAACCATTGTTTCCGGTGCTATGGCAGAACGTACCAACTTTCTGGTTTATTGCATTTACAGCGTATTAATCAGCGCTATTATTTACCCGATTAGCGGTCACTGGATTTGGGGCGGCGGCTGGCTCGCACAGATGGGCTTCCATGATTTCGCCGGTTCCACTGCCGTTCATATGGTAGGCGGTGTTGCTTCTTTCGTCGGTGCCAAGATGATTGGCGCGCGTATCGGCAAATACAATGCCGACGGTACGGTAAACGCTATTCCCGGTCACAGCATTCCGCTTGGTGCCTTGGGCGTTTTCCTTCTCTGGTTCGGTTGGTTTGGCTTCAACGGTGCTTCCACCGTCTGCGCAACCGGTGATGACGCCTTGGTTTCCATGGGTGCTATCTTCATTACCACTAACATGGCTGCAGCAGCTGCTGCTACCGCAACTATGATTTACACTTGGATTCGCTACGGCAAGCCTGATGTTTCCATGACACTGAACGGCGTGCTTGCAGGTCTGGTAGCAATTACCGCCGGCTGCGATATGGTAAGCCCGGCCGGCGCTTTAATCATCGGCCTGATTGCCGGTGTACTGGTAGTTGCTGCAGTTGAATTCTTCGACCAGAAGCTGAAGATTGATGATCCTGTCGGTGCAATTTCTGTTCATGGTGTCTGCGGTGCCTTCGGTACTCTCGCAACCGGTCTCTTCGCTCTTGACGGCGGGCTCTTCTATGGCGGCGGTACTGATTTCCTGGTAAAACAAATCCTCGGCGTTGTAGTTGTAGCAACCTATGTTGCGATTACGATGACGATTATCTTTAAAGTTCTTGATAAGCTCTTCGGTCTGCGTGTTAAGGAATCCGAAGAAATCAAAGGCCTGGATATGGAAGAGCATGGCCTGCTCAGCAGCTATGCCGACTTTATGCAAACTCCGTTGGAGGCACAGACCTCTGTTACTACTACTTATGTTACTCCGGTCAAGGAAACTGCAGCTAAGCCTGCAGGTGCAGTAAAGATGAGCAAGGTTGTTATTATCACCTCGCAAAATCGTTTCGAAGCATTGAAGAATGCTTTGGATAAGCTGGGAATTACCGGCATGACTGTTACCAAGGTTCTGGGCTATGGCATTCAAAAGGGCTCCACGGAAATGTATCGTGGTGCTGAGGTTGCTGCACACCTGCTGCCGAAGGTAAAGGTTGAAATGATTGTTTCCGCAATTCCTGTTGCAGCGGTAGTCAATGTTGCTAAGCAGGTTCTGTATACCGGCAAATACGGCGATGGCAAAATCTTCATCTATGATGTTGAGGATGTTGTTAAGATTCGTACCGGTGAAACAGGCTATGATGCTCTGCAGGATTATCCTATTGAGGAAAAATAATTTGCTTCTCCCTAATCAAACTCCCTAATAAAACAGGAAGGCGCTCGATGTCTTGCGTAATGCAGGCTAAGAGCGCTTTTCTGTGTGTTGGGGGAGAATGCTTATATAATATTATTATGGCAAAAAAACTTGCAAAACTGCATTGTTTAGGCCAAAATAAGATTGAATCGTATTTTAGTCGGATTGGAGTGAATGCTATGAATAAAAACGTTGCTTTATATAATGAGATGACAGCTTTTTTTGTCGGAGATGCACGCCGCTGCCAGCATTTTATCAAGGTTGCCAGCCTGGCCAGGCAGCTGGCTGAGAGCGAGGCTGCGGATGCAGAGCTGACGGAGCTTGTGGAGGCGGCTGGTCTTGTGCATGACTGCGGTATTAAGCCGGGTGAAGCCAAGTACGGCGCCGGTCATTGCACCGGTAAAATTCAGGAGCAGGAGGGACCTGCGGTAGCACGCAAACTTTTGCAAAAGGTTGGGTATGCCCCTGAAAAAATTGAACGCATCTGCTATCTTGTCGGTCATCACCATACGTATAATATCATTGACGGTCTTGATTATCAGCTGCTTGTGGAAGCTGATTTTATAGTAAATTTTTATGAGGACGGTACGCCGAAGGAGAATATTGCCAAGGCTGTGGAGCGGATTTTTAAAACAGAGAGCGGAATAAAGCTGGCAAAGACTATGTTCGGTCTTTGATATAAAATGCTGTGGCTTTTCGGTCACAGCATTTTTCTTGCTATTTTGTTCTATGCTTGCTAAAATAAACAGGATTAGGTTATTTTTTGGAGGCATAGAATATGAAGGAAATTTATGATTTAGCAGAACAATATCATAACGATGGCAATAACTGCGTGGAATCCGTAGTTAAGGCGTGCAATGACGGCTTAAAGCTGGGCCTGCCGGATGTAGCAATCCGCATGGTGTCCGGCATGGGCGGCGGTATCGGCCGCAGCGGCTGCGTGTGCGGTGCGCTGAGCGGTTCCTGCCTGGTTATCAGCTCTATCGTGGGCAGATTGGACCCGTCTGAAAAACATCAGACAGAGGTCTATAAATATACGCATGAGTTTCATGAGCGCTTTACCAAGCATTTCGGCACTTCCTGCTGCAGAGCACTGAACCGCCTGAGCTTCGGCACACCGGAATACAGAACTAAATGTATTAAGATTACTGCCGAAGCGGCAGACATGGTATCAGATTATCTGCAGGAAAAGGGCCTGGTAAAATAAGCATTGGCTGCGAAGCTGAAAGAAGGACTGATGGAGGTCAGGCTGATGGAAAAAACTGAGTTGAAGAACATTGTAATTTTAGCAACCGGCGGCACTATTGCCGGCAAGGCTTCCTCCGGCACCCAGATGACAGGCTATACTGCCGGTGCCTACAGCGTTGCCGATTTGCTGGCAGGTGTGCCTGAACTGGGCGAGCTGGCGCACATCAGCGGCGAGCAACTGTGCAATATCGACAGCAGCAGTATTACCGATGCGTTGCTGCTGCGTCTGGCGCAGCGCTGCAATGAGCTGCTGGCGCAGGATGATGTCGACGGCGTTGTTATTACCCATGGTACCGATACTATGGAAGAAACGGCCTTCTTCCTGAACCTGACGGTAAAGAGTGCTAAGCCGGTGGTACTCGTGGGCGCAATGCGTCCTGCCACCGCAGTCAGTGCCGACGGACCTTTGAATATTATCAACGCTGTTAAGGTGGCTGTGGATGCTGCAAGCGCCGGGCAGGGCGTGCTGGTGATGATGAACGATGAAATCTACAGCGGGCGTGACGTGACCAAGACAAACACGGCGAATGTGGCGACGTTTAAGGCACCGAACGGCGGTCCTTTAGGCTTTATAGTTGGCGGTGAGGTACATTACTATTATCGCAGCGTGCGTCCGCACACACTGCAGAGCGAATTTGACGTAACTGGTGTTACTGCTTTACCGCGCGTGGATATCATCTACACGCATATCGGTGAGGACCGCGTATTTGTGGATGCGGCACTGGCAGCAGGCGCGCGTGGTCTTATCTACGCCGGCAGCGGTATGGGCAGCATTCATGAGGCTGTGGAAGCGGCGCTGGCGGTCGGCCGCGGCGTTGTGGTTGTGCGTTCCAGCCGCACAGGCAGCGGTATTGTTGCCGCAGGCCTGGAACGTTGGCAGGAGCAGGGCTTCCTGTATGCGGATAATTTGAATCCGCAAAAGGCACGCCTTTTGCTGCAGCTGGCACTTTTGCGGACGCAGGAGCGCAACGAGGTGCAGGAGATTTTCAGCCGTTACTAAATATAAACAGCATAAAAAGCAAAAAAGCTATCAGCGGGCAAAGCCCGGTGATAGCTTTTTTATGGTGCGCTTTAAAATTTTACCATCTTCTGTAACCGTTATGGTGCTTGGCACGTTCTGCCTGACGGGCAGCGCGCTCCGCTTCGTAAACCTCGCGGGCAGCGAAGAAATCCTCCAGCTTCCAGCCACGGTTAAACATTTCAATCAGCAGCTTGCCGGTGTTGTTGGCATCGTCAAAGGCGGTGTGCCACAGGCCGGCGGTGTTGACCTCCTGTTCCTCGGTAGCCTTTTTCAGACCGGTGGTGTAATCATCACCCTTCCACAGGCGGTAGGCTAGCGCCAAATCAAGATAGTCTTCGTATTTTACGGGGTTTTCGATTTTATGACGCTCGCAGCCTGTCTGCAGCACCTTGTAATCCTCGGTTCCCCAAGCTACAAAGTAGGTTTCGCCGCTTTCATACAGCGCTGCCAGCTCCTGCACCATGGCAGGAAATTCAATGGCCTGCTGCATATCTTTGGCGGTTATCATGCAAAAATCCATAGAATCCTTGGCCTGCTTAGGATAAAAATGTGGTTTGACAAAGCTCTGGATGCGTCCGCAGTCGGTTAACGGTTCGCCGTTCAGCTTCACTGCGCCGATTTCGATAATCTCGGAAAAGAAGCCGCGCGGACGGCCGACAGGGCGCTCGTAGGTAGTAAATTCAAAATCAACGACTAAAAATTTCTTCATTGCAATTCCTTCTTACACTAAAGCATAGCCTGCTGCTCAGTGCTTTTTACCGCAGCATTTTTTATACTTTTTGCCGCTGCCGCAGGGACAGGGATCGTTAGGATAAACCTTTTTCGCTTTGGCACCTACACGGGTATTTTGCTGAGCTGCCTGTTGTGCGTCACGCAGCAGCTTGATAGTTTCGTTAGGAGTGTGGCCACCGAGACAGAACATACGGGTAGCATTGTTGCGGGCGTTCTGCAGCAGTACGGAAAGTCTGCCGAGATGGCTGTAATTGTTCCAAGCGGGAATATTAGCCTGCAGCTTCTGAATCAGCTCAGAGGTATTGCCGTCGGTGTTGGAGTTTTCAAATTCATAGATGTACTGGCACCAGTAATGTGCATCCAGTGCCGCAACATTCAGCTCTTGAGTGAAGAAGTCATGCAGATCCTGATATGCGGTAGTAGATTGCATATAACCGTAGTGGGAAAGCATGGTGATTTCCTTTACGGTAGGCAGGTACAGGCCGAAGGGCTTTCTACCTTGCTCCAGTCTGGTGTAGAAATCATCGCTGTCATTTTTCTTGAGCAGAATGCGGCCGTCTTTGATTGCGCAGGGGTTAAAGTTGCTCGGAACCTCGGCAAGTAATTGCGGCAGAGTTTCCGGAGTAAGCTCAAAGCCTGCTTTTTGATTATACATTTCGCAGAAAAATTCTACTGGCAGGATAAGGTGCAGGCTGGACATTGCGGTGATGCAGTCCAAAAGCCATGCCAGCTGTTGGCGGTGTGCCTGGAAATTTGCGGTGTTGATTTTTTTGTAGACAGTGCGTGCTTCCTTTACTGCTTCAAAGCAGTCGTCGGGATAGGAAACAATGTAGCCCATAGAAATAAAGGGCAGCAGCAGTGCATATTCACTGTAGGTAGGATGGAAGCATTTTTTCTCCATGGCTGCTTCGAAGGCCTGAATATTTTCGTCCGGCATAATAGCAAAGCGTTTTGCTGCAATTTCCGGTTTTTGCATTTCTGTGCAGATTTTTTCTGCCAGCTCGTCCTTTTTGAGCTTGCTGTAGGTGATGCAGAGCTGACGCGCTGCAAAAATTAATTTATCCTTAGTGAAGGCTTTTAAGTAATCCAGCAATACAGGTTTACGGGATGGTTGATTCTTGGTTTTGGTTGTACTTGCAGACATATTGATAGAAAATCTCCTTCTTTGTAATCTTACGTATCTCTTAATTATAAATAAAAACAGGAAATATAGCAAGTGAGGAAATTTAATACACAGTTTATTATACGCTTTTTGACGGTTAAATTTATTTTTCCGCCTCAGATTGCTGACGGCGCATAGCAGAAATCAGGAAAAAGGCACAGTAAATAAAGGAAAGCAGCACGATTGCGCCGCCGCCGAGACCTATATAAGCGATGGAAGCATGCGTACAGATAAGTCCGCCCAGATAGCTGCCGCTGCCGATACCAAGATTATAAATGCCGGAGTAAATCGACATAGCCACAGCGGAGGTGCTCATAGTAGTTGTGCGCAAAAGCTCTGCCTGGCCTACAACGTTGAAGGCGGTAACGAAAATGCCCCAGATTGCGCAGAGCAGCACCAGCAGATAATGATTGATGCTTACGGGGTAGAGCAGCAGCAAAACAACTGCAACGCCAAGTACGGTGATGCGGAAGAAGTGATAGCGGCATTTATCATACCATTTGGAAAAGGCTGCACTGCCCAAAAGTCCGGCTGCACCGAAAATAACCAAGGTGATGGTTATCCAGGCATCATCCATCAGCGCAATCTGCTTCAGGTAAGGCTCGATATAGCTGTAGGCGGTGTAATAGCCGGTGGGGAGCAAAAAGGACATCATATAGAGGCCGATGAGCACAGGATTTTTCAGCATTACCGGCAACTGCGAAAGCGTAAACGGTTCGCTTTTTTCCAGCTTGGGAAATACCAGGAACATGTAGGCTAGTACGATAAAGGCTAAAACGGCGATACACATAAAGGCCATGCGCCAGCCTACGTAAAGGCCGATGATACGTCCTAAAGGCAGGCCGACGATGATGGCGATGGCCGTGCCGGTTACAATCATACTCATAGCTAGTGCTTTAAAGGGACTTTTGACCAGACGCACGGCGATAGGCGAGGCGACGGACCAGAAAATGGAGTGGGCGAAGGCTACGCCTATACGCGAAAGCAGCAGCGTCCAAAAGCCGGTGGCGAAGGCAGAGGCTACATGCGATACGGCGAACAGGCTGATGGTTGCCAGCAAAAGCTTGCGCAGCGGATAGCGGGAAGCGGCAATCATCAGCGGCAGGCTCATGAGCATTACAACATAGGCGTAAATGGTAATCAGCATGCCTGCCTGCGCTTCCGTCATGCGGAAATCTTCGGCGATATCCGTTAAAAGGCCTATGGGCATAAATTCCGATGTGTTAAAAATAAAGGCGGAAACGGTCATGCCGATTAACGGCAGCCATTCGCGGGTAGTTATTTTGTTTTCCATATATATAAAGCACCTGACTTTCATTCTATAAAATTGCGGTGAATATTATAGCACAGCATATTTGTGTGCTACAAGCAAAAAGATTGTAAATTATTTGTTGCGGGATGGTGCGGAGGTTTTCTTTGAAAAGGGCTGTCGTTAAGGGGCAAAAACAGTAAAGGCGTTCTACTTAAGTACGGTAGAACGCCTTTGAATCTTTTATACTTTTTTACTTTGCTGTCGCCAGCATCAGCTTAATGCGGTTTTCCTGATTAACGCGGGCAGCGCTGGCATCGTAGTCCAGTGCCAGAATATTGGCCTCCTCGGCAATCTCCTTGATTTTGTTAATCATGCCTCGGCCTGCGATGTGGTTAGGAAGGCAGCCGAAGGGCTGAGCGCAGATGATATTGGTGTAGCCGCTGTGCACCAGCTCTAGCATTTCGGCAGTCAGCAGCCAGCCTTCGCCCATATTG
>ENA-OOXF01000852-OOXF01000852.1-human-gut-metagenome-genome-assembly--contig:-NODE-852-length-22089-cov-12.292775_pt1 | contig 22089 bp, 15 predicted proteins | sample MGYA00241586_ERZ501341 | MGnify/ENA primary metagenome ERZ501341 (study PRJEB25962, sample SAMEA2042985) | human gut metagenome | biome: human gut; feature: human-associated habitat; material: faeces... | reverse complement strand
AGATGTTCAAACCAGAGAAACACATAAATGCCATTGCCATCAGACCTACAGTGATGAATGTGATGCCCAAGCCTTTCAGCGGAGCAGGCACGTCAGAGTAAGCCATTTTTTCACGGATAGCAGCCAGACCTACGATAGCCAGCAACCAGCCGATACCTGAACCCAGTGCGTAAGAGATAGAATCCCAGATATCGCCGATGTATTTAGCATCAGACGGGCTCAGAGTGATACGCTGCTGCATGAACAGAGAAGCACCCATGATGGCACAGTTTACAGCAATCAACGGCAGGAAGATACCCAGTGACGCATACAGTGAAGGACTGAAGCGTTCTACAATCATTTCTACCAGCTGAACGATAGCCGCAATTACGGCAATGAAAAGAATGAAGCTAAGGAAGCTCAGGTCAATTCCCAGAATGCCGTCGGCAGCCAGTACCTTCGTCTGCAGAAGGTAGTTCACCGGCAAGGTAACCACCAGCACGAAAGTTACGGCGATACCCAGACCGAGGGCAGTCTTCACGTTCTTCGATACCGCCAGGTATGAACACATACCCAGGAAGAACGCAAATATCATATTGTCCACAAAGATTGAGCGGACCAATAAACTAAAAAAATGTTCCATAATTCTGGATTTTTAATTTCCGTTGTTGGTTAATAATTATTCTTTTTCTTGCAACTCTTTGTGTTTTGCACGCTGATACCAGATCAGGCAAGCTACGATGATCAAAGCCATCGGCGGCATCAACATCAAACCGTTGTTTACATAACCGGCATTCTTTACAGCCTCATAGTTCAGGATGTTGAAGCCCAACAGTGTTCCTGAACCCAGCAATTCACGGAAGAATGCAACGATTACCAGAATCTTGGCATAACCCAGACCGTTACCAATACCATCAAGGCATGATTCCCACGGACCGTTTGACATAGCAAATGCTTCCAGACGTCCCATCAGGATACAGTTGGTAATGATCAAACCTACGTATACAGACAACTGTACGCTCACGTCGTAGGCAAAAGCTTTCAGCAACTCACTTACGATAGTTACCAAAGCAGCTACAACTACCAGCTGTACGATGATACGAATACGGTTAGGCACTGTCTTACGCAACAAAGAAATCACTACGTTAGAAAAAGCAGTAATAATGGTTACAGAAAGACCCATCACGATGGCCGGCTCCAGTTTGGAGGTTACAGCCAGTGCAGAACAGATACCCAACACCTGTACGGTTACCGGGTTGTTCATGCCTATAGGAGTAGAAAATACTTCTCTGTTTTTAGCTGAAAATAAACTTCCCATTTTCGTTCTCCTCCTTATTCTTTAGATGTTAAAAATTTAGCGTAATGTGTCATACATCCTTTCAACATGGCATCTACACCAACTGAAGTGATTGTACCACCAGAGATACCGTCTACCTGGAATTCCGGATTTTCAACTTTTCCGTTCTTTACAACTCCCAGTGCAACGGCTTCACCGTCCATTACATGCTTGTCCTTAAATTCACTCTGGAAACGATCTCCTGCAATTTCTGCTCCCAGACCCGGAGTTTCAGACGCATGAGAGAAGTAAGTTCCGTATACTGTATTCTTGTCTTCGTTCAAGGCAACATATCCCCAGATAGCACCCCAAAGACCGGCACCGTATACCGGAATTACATATTTAGTCTGTCCTTCGATTTCACATACGAAGATGTGAGCACGACCGTTTTCCTTGAAATCTTTTTCGTAAGAAGTCACGAAAGCGCCTTCATACGGAGTCAGTGTGCCGTCTTCAGCTACCACCATATCCGATTTCACCACTTTAGCAAATTCAGCTTCTGCATCCTGCACACCTTTGATGCCCAGTGAAGAAAGAATCTGCTTCTTTGTATCCAGCTCTACGTTCTTTCCCTGCAAGTCGCGCAAAGAAGAGTTCACGAAAGCCAGCAAGAATGCTACGATAACAACCATTACCGAAGCATAAATGATAGTATAAGAGTTACTATTAGTATTCATTGTATTTTCGGTTTTTATTTGTTAGACATAGCACGTTTTGCACGGCGAGAAATGTTATTCTGAACTACTACGTAGTCAATCAGCGGAGCGAAGATGTTCATCAGCAGGATAGCCAACATCATACCTTCAGGATAACCCGGATTCAATACACGGATAATGATTGCCATGGCACCAATCAGGAAACCATATACAAACTTACCGTTTTCTGTACGTGAAGAAGTTACAGGGTCTGTAGCCATAAATACGGCACCGAAGCAGAAACCACCCAAGCACAAGTGTTCAAACCAAGGCATCTTAGCCATTGCAGTGTCCGGACCGATGGTATTGAAAATCCATCCCATTACCGCACCACCTACAAATACTGACAACATTGTCTTCCAGCTTGCCACACCTGACCACAACAGGATAACCGCACCAATCGCAATGGCAATTACGCTGGTTTCACCGATAGAACCCGGAATCAGACCAGTTACCATATCCCAAGAGAAAGCAGGATATGCCATCGCATCAGTTGCAGTAGAAGCCTGTCCCAGTGCTGTAGCAGCAGTCAGACCGTCTACATTGCTTCCCAAGCCAAAGATGCTGTCGCTGGATACCCATACAGTATCACCAGACATTTTGGTCGGATAAGCAAAGAACAAGAATGCACGAGTAATCAATGCAGGGTTAAAGATATTCATACCTGTACCACCGAACACTTCCTTTGCAAACACCACAGAGAAAGCAGTAGCCACGGCCAGCATCCACAACGGACACTCAACCGGCACAATCATCGGAATCAACATACCGGAAACCAGGAAACCTTCCTGAATTTCTTCCTTCTTCCACTGGGCTACCACAAATTCGATACCCAGACCTACCACGTAGGATACAATGATTTTCGGCAGTACAGCCAGGAAACCATAGCCGAACATTTCCCAGAAGCTTCCTTCTACATTGGTAACATGGAAATGCTGGTAACCTACATTATACATACCGAACAACAAGGCCGGTATCAGCGCAATCACCACGAACGACATGATACGTTTGCTGTCTATCGCATCGTGGATGTGCGTACCTGTCTTCGAAGTAGTGTTCGGAACAAACAGGAATGTTTCAAACCCGTCGAACACAGAACGAAAAGCATGAAATTTGCCTCCCTCTTCAAAGTTAGGCTTTATCTTATCGAGATAATTTCTTAACGCGTTCATTTATTAATAATCGTTTTAGTTAGCATTAACACATTTCACGGCGGAGCATGTCGAGTCCGTCGCGAACAATACGCTGCAGTTCCATCTTTGAAGAGCAGACAAATTCACACAAGGCAAAGTCTTCCGGAGCTACCTCATAAATACCCAATGCCTCCATCCGGTCAATATCGCCCGCGATGATTGCCTTAATCAGGTATTCCGGCAGAATGTCCATCGGAAGAACATGGTCGTATTCATTCGACATGATCATGTGGCGTTCCCCACCCTTCACACGGGCATCCAACACATACTCTTTCTTTTTACACATCATCCAGCTGAAATAAGAACGGCTGGTACTGAAGTCATTGAAACGCGGCATAATCCAACCCAGCATTTCGTGCACGTCATTTCCTTCCGGAATCACAGTCACCTGGCTGTGAAAAGCTCCCAGATAACCGTTCGCAGAAATCTGCTTACCAGTGAGCACGTTACCGCTGATGTAACGCAAAGCCTTGTCTTTTGTCACGTTGTTTTCAAACACACCTGTCAGCAGTGCACCTACTTTCAGTTTCACGTAGGCAGGCTTGAGCACTTCCGAACCAGTCACTGCTACCGTGCGGGTAAAGTCTACATGACCCGTATTGAACAGACGGCCGATGAAGATAACAGCCTGCGGATCGATAGTCCATACTGTTTCACCCTTGTTTACAGGAGCGATGTGGTTAATCTGTACACCAACGTTACCTGCAGGATGCGGTCCGTCAAATACAGTTACTTCCACGTTCTTCGCCTGCGTCAAAGCCGGTGATTTCTGATTTACACTGATACTCAGGTATGTCTTGGCCATCTTAGCCAATGCATCCAATCCAGTCTGGAAGTTTGCTTCTTCGCCTGAAAGCGCCAGTTCGAATTCTGGAGCCAGCGGGTTTGTGTCGAATGCAGAAACGAAGATAGCACGAGGTGCCACAGTCGGATCAGCTACTACGTCATACGGACGCTGACGGATAAACGCGAACAAACCGGCATTCAGCAGCATTTCCTTTACAGCAGCCCCGTCAAGCGCAGCCACGCTCTTCTTGCCGAATTCTTCAAAGTCCTGTTCCGTAGCAGCCTGCACGGTGATGCTCATCACCTTGCGTCTTGCCCCACGTTCCACGCTTGTCACTACGCCGCTTACCGGCGAAACAAATTTCACTTCTGGATGATTCTTGTCTACAAACAAGGGTCCTCCGGCCATCACATATTCCTGTTCCTTCACGACCACTTTCGGAGTCACGCCTGTAAAATCATCGGGACACAGAGTATAGAATCCCGGCTCTTTCACAGCCACCACTTCCGCAGCCGCCTTACCTTTCAGGTTTATGTCCAAGCCTTTACGCAACTTAATTAAATTTGCCATGTTAGGTTATAAAAAATGGTTTTGTATTTTGCGTGCAAAATTAAATAAAAAAGAGGTGAAAAAAGAATATTTGCCCATCGAATTAGAGAAATATTTCTTTATATCGAAAGGCAAATAGTAAATCACTATGACAAAATGGCTATTCTGCCATATAGAGAGAGCAAAAATACACTTAATATCCCTTGTGCTGGTGCAGCTGAGGGTTCATGTCAATCACTTTTTCCGGAATCGGGAAGACAGTAGTATAGCCGTTTTCCTCTCCCGGAAGCTGCGGACGACAGCTGTACGAACGGGTAAAAACGCCGAAACGAATCATATCCTGCCGTCTCCAGCCCTCCCAGGCCAGCTCCATCATTCGCTCATCCAGCAAATTTTTCAATGTAGCAGTTCTCGGAGCCATACCTACCCGACTTCTCACTAAATTCAGCTCGGCATCGCCATCTTCCCCATTCCGCACCTTGGCCTCACTTTGCATGAGCAGCACGTCAGCGTAGCGGAACAACACGATGTCATTGTCCAGCAGTTTTCCGTCCTTAAGCCCCGTCTTATCGACTTCGTATTTTTTCATTCGGGCTCCGGCTGTTTTCTCGTACGGCTTTCCCGACACATCCAGTGCCACGTTCCAAGGCTCATACACCAATGGAGTAACCCCGTCATCCAGCAGAATCTGATTTCCCTCCAAATCCTTTACCGGCCCGGCAAAATAGCAGTAATCAAAACGGGCATCCACCTGCGGCGTATCATAGCCGAAGGTCTCAAGCACCTCTTTCGTAGCCGACGAGCCATTTTCTCCACTCAGCCCATACGCCTTGGCATGGTTGTAATGCCGCGAACGGAACAAGTAGATAAACTGGTTGGTGTATAAAGTCTTGCTCATGGGAATGACAAAAATATTTTCCTCCGAGGACTCATTGAACACGGCAAAGTTGGCTGTATAATCCTTTTCCAGGGTATATCCTGCAACCGTAATCTTCTCACAATAATAGTTCACCGTTTGCCAGGCATTCAGACGTTGTCCTTCCACTTCGAAAAAGATGGATTTCCCATCCGGACGGCTTCCGTCTGTCCAGTCATCATCGGTATAAACTTCTGCATTCAAAGCTAACTTAGCGAGCAAAAACCACACCACTGGCTGTGTCATTCGCCCGTAATACACTCCCGGCTGATTGCTCCGCTCTTTACTCAAAATAGAAGAAGATTCCGTAAGTTCTTTCACAATGAAATTAAATACTTTAGAACGCTTTTCCTGAACAATATCTTCAACTGCCGGATCACTCTTTTCAATCAGTGGAACGCTCCCGAACAAATCCATGATATAATAATAAAACATGGCTCTCAATGCCCGTACTTCAGCCACACAATCTGCTACATTTTCCTTGGGATGTTTTTCTGCAAAATCCTGTATTCTTTCCAAAGAGCCATTACACAAAATCACCGTACGATACAGGTATTCCCAAGTGGCATAAATCGCCTCATTGTTCACTCCCCAGCGATGCAAGTACAATCCCTGCCAGAATCCACCATCATACCAGTCTCCTCCACGTGTGGGCATGATAGCCTCATCAGTAGTAAACGTATTCAAATCATAGATACCTCGGCCAGTCCCCTGAAGGCCCTGACTGTCGACATATCCACCCACGTAATTATACAACGAAAGCACCCCATTTTTCTGCACGTCCGACAAGGTAGAATAAGCCGTTTCTTCATCCAGACGGTCCTTCGGATTTTCTTCCAGATAACTACTGCAAGAAGTCCATAACAGAAGAAAAAACGATGCAAATAGTATTGAGTATATTCTTTTCATAATAAGCAGATTAAAAGTTAAGACCTAAACTAATCATATAAGTTCTTGAAAGAGGATAAGTACGCTTGTCGTCCACCCCAAAAGTATCGTCCACCAAGGTAGAATTAATCAGTGGAGTCAGCCCCGAATAGCCGGATATTGTGCCCAGGTTGTTAATGGTCAGTGCCAGGCGTGCCCCGTGCAAGAAACGCTGTTTTTTGATAGGTACGTTCCAACCCACAGTCAGGTAATCAAAGTTCACATAATTGCCACTTTCCAACCAGTAATCCGTTGCCGTCAGGTCATGTATATTCCGTGCCGGAGCCTCAGCCAACACATTGTAATCCGGCAAGCTGTTCATGTTCATGTAACTCAGCGCCGTGCCATTATAAATCTTATGCCCGAATGCTCCGTTTATCTGTAACGACACATCAAAACGCTTGTAACGGAAGCTGATATTGGAACCTAACAAAGTCTTGGGAGTAGCCTGTCCGGCTACATAACGGTCTTCTCCTTCCTCCAAGTTCACGCCTCCTCCATTCAAGTCAGCAATCTTATAGGTATATCCTCCGTTCCCGTCCGAAACCAGTCCTTCACAATGCGGCAGATAGAAAACGCCCAACGGCTGTCCTACAATCTGATACACGATATTATTGTATCCGCCATGCAGTCCTGCACCGTTCAGTCCGGCCAAAGCCGTATATTGTGCCGCACTGATGTATTCTCCTTCATACATACCACTCAGCGACAACAATTTATTCCGCTGGAAAGTTACGTTTGCGTTGATATTCAGCTCCATATCCTTGGTCCGCAAGGGTGTGATACCGATAGAGAGTTCCGTTCCACTGTTCCGCATGGAGCCCAGATTAGCCAAAAGCTTGTTATAGGCAAACGGAGGAACACTGACGTCATACTGATACAGCATGTCCCTTGTCTTCGACAGATAATAATTCACCGACAGCAACAAGCGGTTTCCGTAAAATCCCATGTCCACCCCCGCATTGAAAGTCGACTTGACTTCCCATTTCAAATCCGGATTGACGTTTTTCAGGCTCTCATACGTCACCAAAGGCGAATTTCCCACCGGAGTTACCCCGTTCGGACGCACTAGTGCCATAGTGGTATACGAATCAATCCCTCCCTGATTTCCTGCCAATCCGTATCCCAATCGCAGCTTCAGGTTATCAATCAGGTGAAAACGTCTCATAAACTTCTCACGGGTTATATTCCACGCTGCAGAAACAGAAGGGAATACGCCCCATTTATGATTCCGTCCAAATTTGGAAGATGCATCCGTACGCAAGTTCACCGTCAGCACGTAACGGTCATCGTACGTATAATTCACACGTCCCAGGAACGACACCAGATGCGGCTCTTCATAATAGGAACCAGTACCTTCCCAAGGACGCAATGCCCCGCCCTGCAGACTGTGATACCCCAACTCATTGGAAGAGAAATTAGTCGTGGTCGTATAAAAGCCCTGAAAACGATTCTTCTCCACCTCCCCTAAAGCCAGCACATCCAGAAAGTGAGTTCCCAACTGCTTCTGATACGTCAGCATCAGGTTTCCTAATAAGGCTTCCGACTTCCGGTTTCCCCGGTAAGCCTGTCCGTTGGCCCATACCGTTGTCGGCAGGAACTGGGCGTTTTCTGTTGTGCTATAGGTATAAGAACCAAATAGTACCATCTTCAAATCCTTCAGCAAATTAAAAGTCAGGCGGGCGTGCGAACTGAAATAAGAAGTCTCCTCGCGGTTGTCCACATCCATCCAGGCCAATGGATTTGTAATCTGACTGGCCGTCGTAATCTGGTCCCAGCTCCCGGTTTCCGGATCCGGGAAATCAGGAAAAGTAGGATTAAAAGCGGCTGCCGAATAAAAAGTCTTCTGTAAATCAAACAGCGTACGGTCGCGCTTCATCGAACCGGACAACCCCAATTCACAGTCAATCAGTCCGTCAAGCATCTTCTGCGACATATTCATATTGGCCGTAAACAGTTTCATGCCCTCATTCTGAATCACTCCCTCACGATTCTGAAATCCTAACGACACTCTGTAATTAGAAGCCTCACCACCTCCATAAAACGCAATGTTATGATTCTGCTGCAAGCCCGTCTGCTCAATGGCTTTCTGGAAATCCGTGTCATATCCCTTATCCAGGATACTCCATCCTCGTTCAGCCGCCAGCTTGCGATACTCTGCTCCCGAAAGCATATCCAACCGGCGATAAGCATGCGACACACCAAAACTACCGTTGTAGTTCACGCGTGTCTTCCCTGCCCGGCCTTTCTTGGTGACAATATTAATGACTCCCGATGCTCCACGTGAACCATACTGTGCCGTTTCCGACGCATCTTTCAAAATCGTAAAAGACTCTATGTCGGTGGGATATACCGAGGTCAGCATCGTCAAATCACCCAATACCCCGTCCACGATAATCAGCGGGTCATTTCCACTGGTCAGCGAAGTCGTACCACGCAAGCGGACCGACTCCAGCGCCGCCATTCCATTGTTACTCTTTAAGATGGTAAGTCCCGGCACGCGTCCCTGAATAGCTTCCAGCGGATTGGTTATCAGCTCACGGTTCATCTGTTTTTCCGTAATCTGTTCCACCGAACCGGAAATATTCTTCAAACTACCACGGGCATACCCGATGTTATAAATTGAATCGGGAGGCAATTCGTCTACATTCTGTCCTTGTACATAAAGCGGGAATCCGGCTCCCATACACCCTAAGAACAACAAGCTGTACAAAGCCTGAGATATTGGCTGCATTTTATCCATAGCATACTTATTTAAGGTCAAAAGGGCGTGAAGATACCAAAACCTCCACGCCCCGTATAATCAGTTCCTTCTTTTCACAAAGAAAAGATATTTCTGCCGATAAAGCAAGCCCTGAGCCATGTTATTTCTGCCCGGTCATCATTTTTCTTCCGCAAACATCGGATCCCATGCCGGAAGCTGTATCGGCTTCTGCTTGAAGATGTCCTGCACCTTCTTCGGTACATATTTCGTTTCCAGCACCAGACGGAACATATACTCATTGAACCATTCATCCGTCATAATCAGGTATCCCTGATAGCCCGATGCAGCTCCCCAGCTGTTTTCCACCATCCATTTCTTCGGTTTTCCGTTCGCGTCCAAATCTACTGCCATCAGTGTCATGGCATGTGCCGACATGCTGGCAAACGTCTGGATACGTTCTTTCTTATCCATTCCGAAAGTCGTACCCATCAACGAACCGAAATCATAATTGTTTACATCCAGCAGCCCACGCTTACTGTCCAGCTGTGTCACGTCGCTTGAGAAATACATCCGTGTGCTGTCCTTCAATGACGCAATGGCCATTTCCTTGATTTCCTCTACTGGCAGATTCACATACGTCCAGTTCTTTCCATCGTAACGGTGACGGTCGTATGCAATTTCGTAACACTTGTAATATTCACGTGAAGGATCGTTCATCACCATCACATAATTAGTCAGCAGGTTCGTATCACCGTATTTTTCCAGGAACGACATCGGTGTGTGATGCTCTGTAGCCACCACATTCCCCTTGCTGTCCTTACGTACATAGTCGAACTCAGTCGGTGGCACTCCCAAAGTCAGCACCAGCATACGATACACCGTGCTCAGCATCTCTTCCTTACGGCTTTCAATCGTTGCAGCCTTCTCTCCTTTAGCAGCCATTTCTCTCAGTTCCAGTCCGAATTCCTTCAGCTTCAAGCCAATCAAAGAAGACATGTACGAGGTGTGTTCACTGCTGTATGTTTCCGGCATAGCCTCTTTAGGCACGAGACCGTATTTCGACACGATGTCAGCTACTCCCGTAAATGTACCTCCGTCGCTCAGCGGATGCTTGAACAGCCATTCCACAGTCTGGTCGTTCATCGGTTTGCCAGCCGTTTCAATAACTCCCTGCAAGAACAGATTGGATTTTTCCAGCTGGTCCCAGAAGAAAGAATATACCTGCGAGAACTCCAGTCCCGGCAAGTCATAGCGTGCAATGGCCTTGGCACGCATCACATTCAGCCCCGTAAACAGCCAGCAACGGCCAGACGACTGCTGGTCGGTGATACCTTTTGATTCTACCTTAATGGAAAAATCTGTATTCAACGCCTTCTGGTTTTCCTGGTTCAATGCCAGTTCCTTGATGCTGGTACCTCCCATGGCATTCCGCAATGCCTTGTCGGCAGCCGTATTCTGATAACTACTCTGAATTTTTTTCAACATATCCGGAGAGATGCCTCCATCCTGAGCCTGTACCGTCAGTCCGAAAGCCAACAGACAAGCAGCCAATGTTACGTGTTTCTGGTTCATTCTATTATGGTTTTAATGAAAATTGTTTCTTAATCCTTTTTTACCGAGCGTACAATCTTAAAGCCGATGCACGCCACGAAGATACTCATCAACGGACTCAGCAAGTTAAAGAAACTATACGGTAAATACACCAGTGTAGGCACATTCAGTATCGTGGCCTGCGTCATTCCGCATGTGTTCCAGGGAATCAGCGGACTGGTCACCGTGACGGCATCTTCCGTTGTTCGGCTTAACAGGCGCGATTCGTATCCGTTCTTCTTATAAATATCCTTGAACATGTTTCCGGTCAGAATAATCGAAATATACTGGTCGGCAGTAGCCAGATTCAGGAACAAACCGGAAGCTACAGTTGCTGCTACCGTACTTGCCAGCTTATGCGTAAAGCGTACGAACATACGCGTAATGCTCCCCAACATGCCACAGGCCGTCATGGCTCCACCCAGACACATGGCACAGAGAATCAGCCATACCGTATCCATCATACCTCCCATTCCACGGGTGGCAATCAGTTCGGTCAATGCAGGAGTAGAAGCCTGCAACGACGTACTTCCTGATAAAGCTAACAAAACTCCTTTATATAAAGCTTCCCCTCCGCTCACTCCGTCACCGGCCACTTCACGGAGTACATCTGTCTGGAAAACCAGCATGCACACCACAGCCAAAGCAGTGGATATGAATAAGGTAATAATAGAAGACACCTTACGGGCAATTAATATTCCTGTCACCACCGGCACCAGCAACACCCAGAAAGTAATATGAAAACGTTCTGCCAGTCCGGTAGTAAACACGGCAATCTGCGAACTGTCTGATGCCTCATGCGAAAATCCGGCTATTGTAAAAATAACCAGTGAAATGACCACCGAAGGCACCGTGGTGTACATCATGTAACGGATATGCGTAAACAGCGGCGTATCTGTCACTGAGGAAGCCAGGATGGTCGTATCCGAAAGCGGAGAAACCTTGTCGCCGAAATATGCACCCGAGATAATCGCTCCGGCAATCCAGCCTTCTTCAAAACCCTGTGCCTTGCCGATACCCATCAAGGCAATACCGATGGTCGCAATGGTGGTCCACGAACTGCCTGTCATGACCGATACCACTGCACAAATCACACAGCACGACACGAGGAAAAATTTCGGATGAATAATCTGTACCCCATAGTAAATCAGCGTAGGTACCACTCCCCCTAACATCCAGGCTGCAGAAAGTGCTCCGATAATCAACAGGATAATCAAAGCCGAACTCACCCCCGCAATGTTGTTGATAATGGCATGTTCAATATCCTTCCAGCTCACCCCATACCGGCTCATACCCAAAGCCGCACACAAAGCCGTAGTCAGCAACAAACAAATCTGGCTACCTCCGCCCAGCGCGTCAGCCCCCAACAGACGAATCGTAAAGAAAAGTAATACCACCAATACCGCTACAGGCAACAAAGACACCAGCGGAGAAGGAATCTTCATTTTTTGCGTCATTTTTATCCGTTTAAGTCTAATTTCATTACTAAATTAATAACGGCTGCAAATTTCCGAATATTTTTCCAATTTTCCATACAAAATCCATATATATTTACATTTTATGCTACGGAAATGAATAAAAATAGATTTCCAATTCATTTATACCAACCGTAAAAGGGCATCACCCAAAACTTAAAAACTACTAATAACACCCTCAAAGACCCTTTTCTTCGAGGGTTATTTGTACATTTGTCTATAATTTGCATAAATAAAGAATGAGTAAAGCCACGCGCATAAAACAAGCCATACGTATCACGGTCATTTCGACACTGGTATTCTATTTCGGTCTGATTGCTCTGCTGAACCTTCCGGCTGTCCAACACCGCATCAGTACGTATGCTGCCCGTGAACTTACCCGTCTCACCCAGGCCGAAGTCAGCATTGGCAATGTAGACTTAGGGCTTCTGAACCGCGTCGTCATCCAGAACGTGCAGATAAAAGACCGGCAGAAGAAAGACATGCTCGGCATTTCGCGCTTTTCCGTCAAGATTGACATTCCCTCTCTCTTCCGTGGAAAAATCCGTATCAGCAGTGTACAGCTATTCGGACTGGATGCCCGCCTGAACCGTGCCCACCCCAAGGCTCCCCTGAATTGCCAGTTCCTGATTGACACTTTTGCTTCAAAAGATACGACAAAGAGCGAAAAATCCATCGACCTGCGTATCAATTCCGTACTTATCCGTCGCGGACAAATCCACTACGATGTGCTGTCGGAATCCAATACACCCCGCCGGTTCAATCCTCATCACATCGGCATCAGCGAACTTTCGGCAACCATCTCCTTGAAGGCCTTGCAGACCGATTCGCTCAACGCACAAATCCGCCGTATGAGTTTCAATGAGCAAAGCGGATTTCAACTGAAGAAATTTGCGCTGAAGGCCACAGCTACCCCCAAAGGTATCCATTTGCATGACCTGAACCTGAGCCTTCCGGCCACGACGGTAAACATCGACACATTTACCGTAGCGGGAGAACTTACCGCACCCGACTTTATTTCAGATACGCAAACCACCTACATGGGTCGCCTGAATGCCTCGGTCACTCCGGCCGACATCGCCTGCTTTGTCCCTGCACTCCAGCATTTTCAGGACTCCGTGCATATCGACCTGGCCTTTCATGGAAGAGGAAAACAGGCTCGATGTACCAATTTCTATCTCTCCAGCCCGCACAAAGCACTGGAAATACATGCAGAAGGAATGCTCGACCACAGTAATCCTTCACAACCGCCTTATTTTTTTGGTCAAATCACACAGGCTGATGCCGACGAAACCGCCATTTCCTGGCTCATACATAATTTGAAAGGTACCGCTGCACCTGTACCCGACATCCTGCAGCGTCTGGGCTTTCTTAAATTTCAGGGTGATGTATCGGGATACCCTTCCCGTATCACTGCACACGGTACCCTGCAAAGCCAACCGGGACAGATTAATGCCAATCTGACCATGCACACCGACACCCTGACCCAGCAAAAAAGTTATTCCGGAAAAGTTTCCACCCATAATTTTGAGCTTGGCAAACTGCTGGCGAAAAAAGAACTGGGTAAAACCTCTTTTGACCTGGAACTGAACGGGCTGCAATACCGAAACCATCAGCCAGAATCGCATATCAAAGGAGAAATCTCTTCTTTAGAGTACAATGACTACCAATACCAGCACATCGCACTGAACGGAAATTTCAAGCCGGGCGGTTTCAACGGCCATCTGTCACTCGACGATGAAAATGGTAAAATCAGCGTAGACGGGAATTTCGTGACCCAACAGGCCGTACCCGACTTCAACCTGCGGGTAAAAGTACGTGATTTTCGTCCCCATAAACTTCAGCTGACGAAAAAATACGAAGATACCGACGTATCATTGAACCTGACGGCAGACTTTTCAGGACATTCCATTGACGATGTCCAGGGAAAAATCAGCCTCGACAGTCTTTCAGTTCGCACGCCCGACGAAGAAGGGAACTACTTCCTTCCCCGCCTGCAGATTGATGCAACACAGCTTGCCTCAGAGGCCAAGCAGAAGGAAATACGCATTGACTCCCCGTTCCTGACCGGAACCATACAAGGACAATATGCCTACCACACCCTGCTGAAGAGCATGGAGAAAGTGATCCGGAAGCATCTTCCATCCCTGTTCCCTGAGGAGAAGCCGAAAAAAGGAAGAAAGAAACCCGCAGAGCTGAACAACCAGTTCCGGTTCCAGTTTCGCATGGAAAACAGTGAATTTCTTTCAAAGGTTTTGAACATTCCGTTCGAGTTGCAGATGCCGGCCACGTTCTCAGGACAACTTAACGACAGCCTCTCACAGATGCGCATCAACGGTTCGATTCCTCAATTCACGTATAAAGGGAAATACTACGAATCGGGCACCCTGTTGTGTGAAAGCCGTTCCGACGAACTGCAGTGCCAGTTACGTGCCGGCACCTTAATGAAAAAAGGAGCCATGTTCAATTTCTCCCTCATCACGAGGGCCAAAGACGACAAGCTGCACAGTACCATTTACTGGGGCAACAACACACAGCTCACCTATAGCGGAAAGATTGACGCCATCGCTTCTTTCCGTCAGGACAGTCTGAAAAGGGTACTCCACACCCGTGTGGACATCCAGCCCAGCCAGGTCATTCTGAATGACACCACCTGGAACATCCATCCGGCTACTGTAGACATTGCAAAAGACAGCGTCGAAATACACGACTTCCTGTTTGAGCACCGCGACCAGCACTTGAAAATCAACGGACGACTGGGAAAAACAGAAGCTGACTCCTGTCTGGTAGACTTGAAGAACATCAACCTGCTCTACATCATGGACATGATTCAGTTTCATGCCGTACGCTTCGACGGAGGCATCAGCGGAAAAGTCCACCTGCGCCACGTGCTTGAGGACCCGGTGATGGAAGCCCGTCTCGATGTGAAAGATTTCTCCCTCAATCATGCCCTGCTAGGACGCGCCGACATCCTCGGCTCATGGGACAAAGAGTTGGGAGGCGTTCGCCTCAATGCTGACATCCGCCGCGACAGTGCCTGCACCACACGGGTCATCGGCTATGTATCGCCCAAGATGAAGGGACTCGACCTCCATATCCAGGCCGGAGGTACCCCTCTCTCCTTCCTGCAACCCTTTGTAGAAAATATATTCAGCAATGTCAACGGAAGCGTACATGGCGACGTGCGTCTGTTCGGCCCCTTCTCCCAGCTTGATTTGGAAGGGAAAGTCAAGGCACAGATGCAGATGAAGGTCAACATTCTGAATGCTACTTTCCTGGCTTCGGCCGATTCCGTACACATCGCTTCCGGCTTGTTCCGTTTCCAGAACGTGCGCTTGCAGGACACTGAAGGGCATACCGGACTGGCCAACGGAGAGCTACGGCATACCAAATTAAAGAACCTGAGCTACCAGTTCCGCTTCAATACCGACCGCATGCTGGTATTCCACTCTGAAAAGGAAACTCCGGAATTCCCCTTCTACGGTCATATCTATGCCACCGGAAACGTATTTCTCCGGGGAGGCGACGGACAGCTGAACGTTGACGGAGAAGTTCGCGCCGACAATCAGACCGAGTTTGTCTACGTATTAGGAACAGCAGCCGAGGCTACCAACTCCGGCTTCATCACCTTCGTAGACCGTACTCCACGCCGCAAACAAGCTGCCGTCAAAGCCGAAGTGTACCACCCGCTCAACCAGCCCGACAAGCAGGATGACGATGATACACCTACCGCCATCCACATCAATCTGCAGATAGAACCTGCCGAACGCGCCAACATGAAAATTATCATGGACCCTTCGGCCGGAGACTATATTTCTGCCTACGGAACCGGCAACCTGCGCATCAATTTCTTCAATCAGGGCAACTTCCAGATGTTCGGTAACTACAACATTACTGAAGGAATCTACAAGATGAGCATGCAGAACGTCATCCGAAAAGACTTTACCCTGCAGCCCGGAGGTGTGGTATCCTTCAACGGCGACCCTAAAGCCGCCAACCTGAACGTGCAGGCCGTCTATACGGTGAACTCCGCTTCACTGAACGACCTGATAGCCGACGCTTCTTCTTCACGTGGAAACGTGCGGGTAAACTGTCTGTTGAACCTGAGCGGTAACCTCACATCCCCCAACCTGACATTCGGCCTTGAACTGCCCACCGTGAGCGAGGAAGACCGCGAACTGGTACGCAGCCTCACCAGCACTGAAGAGCAGATGAATACGCAGATTATCTATCTGCTGGGAGTCGGCAAGTTCTATACCTATGACTATGCCAACAACACCGGGCAGACCGATGCCACCAGTTCATTGGCCTTCAGCACCCTGTCGGGCCAGTTGAACAACATGCTTTCGCAAGTCATCGACAACCAGAACTGGAACGTAGGTACGAACCTCACCACCGGAGAAAAAGGCTGGAGCGACGTAGAAGCCGAAGCCATCCTGTCCGGACGCTTGCTGAACAACCGACTGATAATCAACGGAAACTTCGGTTACCGTGAAAATACCATGCGCAATACCAACTTCGTGGGTGACTTCGAAGCCATCTGGCTGCTCACCAAGAACGGAGAATTCCGTCTGCGCGGATACAACCAGACCAACGACCGCTACTTCACGAAGTCCACCCTTACCACTCAGGGCATCGGTATCATGTACAAGAAAGACTTCATGAACTGGAAAGAACTCGTCGACTGGTTCCTCCGCCGCCGGAAAAACCGCAGCAGCCAGCAGAAAGAAAAAGAAGACCAAAAATACCTTCCGCAGGAAGCCCTTCCTGCCGCAAGAGAAAAAAGAGAATCAAACGAAAAATAATTATACAAGAATATGGAAAAAACCTATTACCTGCCCGCCGAATGGCACAAACAAAGCTACATACAGCTTACCTGGCCTCATGCCGATACCGACTGGGCCTATATGCTCGATGAAGTAGAGACCTGCTTTATCCGCCTTGCTACCGAAATAGCCAGCCGCCAGCCCCTGTTGCTCGTGGCTCCCGAATTTCCGGCAGCCTTGGCCGACTTCCCCTATCGTGACCAGATTGCTTTTGTGAAATGTCCTACAAACGACACCTGGGCCCGCGACCATGCTTTCATCACCCTGCAGGAAAAACACTCCGACCCGCAGTTGCTCGACTTCTGCTTCAACGGCTGGGGCATGAAGTTTGCCGCCCATAAGGACAACCTCATCAACAGTCATCTGTTCAAGACCGGCGTACTTAACGGCGACTACATCAACTGCCGCAACTTCGTGCTCGAAGGAGGTTCCATTGAAAGCGACGGAGAAGGTACTTTGCTCACCACCTCCCCCTGCCTGTTGGCTCCCAACCGGAATGACACCCTCTCGCGCAAAGACATCGAAGCCTACCTGATGGAACGCTTCAACCTGCGTCAGGTGCTCTGGCTGGACTACGGCTATCTGGCTGGTGACGACACCGACAGCCACGTAGACACCCTGGCCCGTCTCTGCCCCGACCACACCATTACTTACGTGCAGTGCGTGGACAAGGATGACGAGCACTACGGTGCCCTCCGCTCCATGGAAGACCAGCTCAAGACCTTCCGTACCCTCGATGGCGACCCCTACCGCCTGCTTCCGCTGCCCATGCCCGAAGCCATCTATGACGAAGACGGCGAACGCCTTCCGGCCACCTACGCCAACTTCCTGATTATGAATGAGGCTGTGCTCTATCCTACCTACGCCCAACCGGAAAACGATGCCCGTGCCGCACAGGTACTGGCTGAGGCCTTCCCCGGACGTGAAATCGTAGGCATAGATTGCCGTGCGCTTATCAAGCAGCATGGTTCTCTCCACTGCGTCACCATGCAATATCCTGAATCTGTAAAAAACCAAATAGCACAATGAAACGAACTATCCGTGTCGGCATCGTACAACAGGCTTGTACGAACGACCTCAAACTGAATCTTGAAAAGCTGCACCGCAACATCGCCTCCGTGGCACAGGCCGGTGCGCAGTTAGTAGTTCTTCAGGAACTCCATAACACCCCTTATTTCTGCCAGACAGAGGATACCAATCTGTTCGACCTGGCTGAGCCCATTCCCGGTCCTTCTACCGGCTTCTACAGTGAGATAGCCGCCGCCTACCACATCGTGCTGGTCACTTCGCTGTTCGAACGCCGTGCCGCCGGGCTGTATCACAACACTGCCGTGGTATTCGACACTGACGGAAGCATCGCCGGAAAGTACCGTAAGATGCACATTCCAGATGACCCTGCTTACTACGAGAAGTTCTATTTCACTCCCGGCGACTTAGGATTCGAACCCATTCAGACCTCCATCGGTAAGCTCGGCGTGCAGGTTTGCTGGGACCAGTGGTATCCGGAAGGAGCCCGCATCATGGCCCTGAAAGGTGCTGAACTGTTGATTTACCCCACCGCCATCGGCTGGGAAAGCACCGACACTCAGGAAGAAAAAATGCGCCAGCTAGGGGCATGGGTAACCGTACAGCGCGGTCACGCCGTAGCCAACGGCCTGCCCGTTATCGCCGTAAACCGTGTAGGTCTTGAACCCAACCCTTCCGGCCAGACCAACGGCATCCAGTTCTGGGGCAACAGCTTCGTAGCCGGTCCGCAAGGCGAAATCATCGCCCAGGCCAGCAACCTGAAAGAAGAAAACATGGTGGTAGAAATCGACATGAACCGCAGTGAAAATGTCCGCCGCTGGTGGCCCTTCCTGCGCGACCGCCGCATCGATGAATTTGAGCAGCTCACCCGCCGGTTTATCGACTAACAGGCTGAGTTACAAATAAAGAAAAGGATTATTACCTGTGGGTAGTGGTCCTTTTTTCTGTATTATAAAAAATGTTTTATCCTTGCATTGAATATGCAATAACGTTATCTTTGCAAAAAAGATAAATAATATGGGAAAGTCTACAGATACAAAAGCAAAGAAACAAATTACAAAGCCTGATTCTGTAAAGGTAAACTTTAAAAAGGTTACTAAAAAAGAACACGCCAAATACAGAATACAGGTCTATTCTTACCTCGTTCCCTAATGAAAATCCTACCTCCTTATTATGGCTCCGTATTTATTATGCGGAAAGCTCCAACTTGTAAAGGAATAAAACATTTGAACACCACACCGACGAACGCAATAGCGCATACCTAATGCTTAGAAAAACAGAATTAGACAAAAACACCTTCTCTATAAAAGATATAGAAAACTTTTTTAGAGACATATACATGTTATCATAATCTATCTCTTTCTCATCGTCTATCCCAAAAACTCGGAGTCAGCAGCAGTAGTACACCGAAGAGTTCCAGACGCCCTATCAGCATCATAAACGACAACAGCCACTTCGCCAGGTCAGGAAGCGCACTCCATGAAAATGCTGATCCGAAGGCACCCAGTCCCGGACCCACGTTACCGATACTTGATACAGATAGTCCGAAAGATTCTTCCAGTCCGATGCCCATGCACATCAGCGCCAGCCAGCATAAAAAGATACAGACAAAATAAAAGAACACAAACGTCATCACCGTGGCAAGCGTACGCTGTGACACCGCCATCCGGTTCATCTTTACCGGCAATACCGCTCTGGGATGCATCAGCCGGTGAAACTCGTTTTTCACGTTGCGCAACAAAAGCAGCAGACGCACATTCTTGACACCACCCGCCGTAGAACCGGCACAGCCTCCTGCCACCATCGTATAAATAAGCAGCAGCCACGTGAAAGGAGGCCACATATTATAATCGTCCGTAGCAAAGCCACACGACGTATGAATGGACGCCACCTGAAAAAGCGATTTCCGGAAAGCTTCCTCCAATCCATAATTATTATACCAGTACAAGGCCCCGGTAATTATCAGTGTCACCGCTCCGATGGAAATGAGATACAGCCGGAGCTCTCCATCCTTAAACAACTGTCCGCAACGTCCCTTCATGCACATGAAATACAGCGAGAAGTTGATACCTGACAGAATCATAAAGATGGCAATCACATATTCTATAAAAGGAGAATTCCAGTAAGCCACACTGGCCTGCTTGGTAGAATACCCTCCGGTAGCCGTCGTAGAAAAAGCATGGCATGCGGCATCAAACAAATCCATGCCACCAATCAGCAGCAATACAATTTCTGCCACAGTCAGCACGAGATATACCGTCCACAGACATTGTGCCATGACGCTGATTTTCGGATGAATCTTGTCATGCGTCACCCCCGTAGCCTCTGCCGAGAAAAGCACCTGATTGCCCACTCCAAAGATAGGCAGTACGGCAATCGTAAAGAACACGATTCCCAATCCTCCAATCCATTGCGAGAAGCTTCGCCAGAACAGCATGCCGTGCGAAAGAGCTTCAATATCATCCAGTATGGTTGCCCCCGTAGTAGTAAACCCCGACATGGTTTCAAAAAACGCATCAGTCACCGAAGGGATACTCCCACTTATATAAAAAGGCAACATACCGAAACCTGTGAAAAGCAGCCACGTGAACGCCACGATGCAATACCCGTCGCGTCGTGTCACCCGGTTTTCAGCTCCTCTTCCCAACAGAATCAGTCCGCTTCCCACGGCCATATTAATCAATGTCGTGTAAATAAAATAAATATAGTCCTCCTCCCCATAGCACAAGGAAACGCCTGCACATGCCAGAAACATCATTGCCTCCATAAAGAGCAGGATACCCAAGATGCGAAGAATCATCTTTCTGTTAATCAAACTGTTGCCTCGGTTGGCAGTTACATTGACCGCCGTCGATAAAAAATCTTCCATGTAGCTTTATGTGTTTTACTAGCCAAGTTTCCCCTTTTTTAATTCCTCATCCAAAAAAGAAAAAACATACCTCGGACTTTGAGTATAAAAAGAAGTCCGCTCATTCATTACCTTGCCATAAATTTCAGAATTAAAAACAGTTGCAAGAGCCTGTTCCAATGTCAGTTTATCATTTTGTTCTATCAGAAGACACGCAAGTTTCTTTATCATGTCTGCCATCATTTCTGTTTTCTCATTCATACCCTCTGTAATAATCTTATCGCACGCTCCGTACCAAAAAAGTATTGTATAGTAATACCTTTCATATATTTCAAATTCCTGACCAAAGTCGGCAAATCAATAGAATGATTTTCATACCGCCATAGCTGAACCCCCACACGGTCATCCGCTATTGGGTCTATCACAATATCATATCCATGCACAGGATGACTTGTAGGGTTATTTCTATTCAGAAGAATAAACTTCGCCCATTCTTCTGAATATTCTTCAAACCTAAGCACATTCAATCCTTCCCAAACCTCCTCAACTTCATAAGTTAATACCACAGGTGAGCCACAGCCTAATTGCTCAACCTTTACATTTGCCATATTAAGCGCTTGATAATAATCAGCTGAAAGATAAAAACCCCGTCCAAAATCTTTATTGGGTTTCGATTTCAACAAATCAATTCTATCAAACTCCTTATTCGTACCATGATATAATTTCATACCAACTCTCCTCCTTGTCGACGGCAATATTCCGCAATATCATCCACCATCGATGTAAACGACTGCGTATGCACATAATCATAATGCCTATCAATAAAATCAATACCTTTAAATCTACTCAAATAATTAAAGGCCTGTTTCATCGTCAGCCCATATTTATGTCCAAACTCAAATAGAAAAATAACCGTCCATTCCAATTTTTCCTTCACATCATATTTCATAGACATAGTTTTATTGCAAATTTACAAAAATTCTCATGAATCACATCGGGAAACACAAGAAATGACACCATAGAAATGATGCCAGACAGAAAAAAGCAAATCCATAAGGCCGTATCCTCCCCCACAGGAACGGGTTCCGAAACCGTGACATTTCCGGGCCGTCGCTTGACGGGTTGTCGGGGTTGGCACCGGTTTTTCAAACTTTCTATATACAGGTGTGGAATAACTCTTAAGACTTGTTCCACACCCCGCGTATATATACTTTATAAAAATGCCTGCCAACCCCGAC